>Ga0182746_1000116_pt1:0-85000 | contig 146845 bp, 140 predicted proteins | sample eDN3rd30CBELigOP_FD_128881 | JGI IMG/M metagenome (GOLD analysis project Ga0182746, IMG submission 128881) | Enriched Organic Plus compost microbial communities from Emeryville, California, USA - eDNA 3rd pass 30_C BE-Lig OP (version 2) (version 2) ...
CGCCGAACTTCGTCGCCATCACCGTCGTCAGCGCCGCCGTCAACGTCGTCTTACCATGGTCCACGTGACCAATCGTCCCAACATTTACGTGCGGCTTCGTACGCTCAAATTTCGACTTCGACATTGGAACGCTCCTGATCAGCCCTTCGCCGGTGCCTGCCGTTGGCTCCTGACCATCTATATATGAGTAGATCTAAACTCGGATGCTCGACGCCCAGCCCGTGTGCCGGAGCACCGCGCGAGCCATGGAGCCCACAACCGGATTTGAACCGGTGACCTCTTCCTTACCAAGGAAGTGCTCTACCGCCTGAGCTATGTGGGCGAGAAGCGTCGCGAGAGACCCCTGCCGCAACTCCGTCGTCACCATGCCCGTTCTATTCTGGAGCGGGTGATGGGAATCGAACCCACATCATCAGCTTGGAAGGCTGAGGTTCTACCATTGAACTACACCCGCCTTCTTGCCGCCCCCAGCCGGCAGCGACGGCCGGCCCGGGTCCCGCCTCACATGGTGGAGGGGGTAGGATTCGAACCTACGAAGGCGTAAGCCAGCAGATTTACAGTCTGCCCCCGTTGGCCGCTTGGGTACCCCTCCGCGGACGTAAGCGGCGTATTTTCTGGTCTAGTGTGAGGTGTGTCAACTTTACGGCGACGGACGGGCATTCCCGCCCGGCTCGCGCGAGCGATCGCCGTGAAGCAGCCTGACGAGCGCCGCCTCACCCTCGGTCAGGCCGAAGTAGGATACCAGACGATCGGCGCGTTCGCCGCGCGCCGCGAAACGAATGGCCTGCTCGTAACCGCGCGCGTCGGTTTGCAGCTCGAGCCGGCCGAGCCGATCCATCAGGCGCTCGAGCTGCTCGCGGCTCGCACGCTCGGCCGCGCGCGCGCCGCCCGCGACGTTCGCCGTCTCCGCAATGGCCGCGCGCACGGCGCGGAGCTCGCGCTCCGCACGCGCGAGCCGCCGGTGAAGCCACGCCGCCGCCGCGGCTGCGCCGATCGCGACCGCCGCGGTCACGATCCACAGCACGAGCCCGGCCACCGGGCCGATCGAGTCCATTCCGCTCATTTCGCCAACCACTCCTCGAGCCGTGCGCGGATGCGCAGCACGGCCTGGCCGTGGATCTGACACACGCGCGACTCGCTGACGTTCAGCACCTCGCCGATCTCGCGCAGGTTCAGCTCCTCGTCGTAATACAGGGAAAGGACGAGCTGCTCCCGCTCGGGCAGCCCCCGAATCGCTTCGGCCAGCGCCGCGCGGAACTGCTCGCCGTCGAGCAGCTCGTCCGGCGCCGGATCCGCGGCGTCCGGCAGCAGCGCGGCCCGCTCCGGGTCCTCGTTCAGCTGCTCGAAGCTGAGCGGCCGGCTCGATGCGGCGCTCTCGAGGAGGCGATGCACCTCGTCGAGGCCGACGCCGAGCGCGTCGGCGATCTCCGCCGTGCGGGCATGCCGCCCCTCGCGCCGCTCGATCTTCGCGATCGCGGCCGTAACCTGCTTCGCGCGGCGCAGGGTCGCGCGCGGCGCGGTCGCCGCCTTGCGCGCCTCGTCGAGCATCGCGCCGCGGATCCGGATGCCGGCGTAGGTCTCGAAGTTCGCGCCCTTGCTCGCCGAGTAGTGCCGGGCCGCGCCGATCAGACCGATCATGCCGGCCTGAATCAGGTCGTCGACATCGATGTGCGCGGGCAGCCGGGCCAACAGGTGGTACGCGATGCGCTTGACGAGCTCCGCGTGCGCAAGCACGAGCTCGTCGAGCGGCTCGTCGCCGACGGCGCCGATGCCCGCATCCTCGTAGCTCGCGCTCATCCCGCCTGCCCGATACGCCTCGGTCCGGCCAGCATCCGCTCGACGAAGAACTCGAGCCCGCCGCTCGGCGCGCGCGGGGGCCGCCAGCCGTCGACGTTGCGCGCGAGCTTCACGAACGCGCGCGCGGACGCGCTGCTCGGGAAGCCGTCGACGACCGCGACCTGCCGCTGCACCGCTCGACGCAGATAGTCGTCGCGGGGAATCGCGCCCTGATAGCTCGGCACGAAGCCGAGGAAGCGCTCCGTGACGCGCGCGAGCTTCTCGTACAGCGCGCGGCCGTGCGCATCGTCGTCGACCATGTTCGACACGACGTCGACGGACGCGCTCGGGCGCCTGCGGCGCAGCGCCTTGATCAAACCGTACGCATCCGTTATCGCGGCCGGCTCGTCGCAGACGACGACGACGATCCGCTGCGCGGCCTCGACGTACGTCAGCACGCCGTCGGACAGCCCCGCCGCCGTATCGATCAGCAGCGCGTCGAGCGGCTCGAGCAGCCCGCTGAACGCCTGGATCAGCCCGCCGTGCACGCTGCGCGCGAGATTCGCCATTGCCGCGCTGCCCGAGCTCGCCGGCACGACCTTCAGGCCCGACGGCGCGGTCACGATCACGTCCTCGAGGCCGCACTCCCCCGCGAGCACGTGCTCGAGGTTCAGCCGCGCGCGCACGCCGAGCACGACGTCGACGTTCGCGAGCCCGAGGTCCGCGTCGAGCAGCAGCACGCGGCGGCCGAGCCGGCAGAGCGCGGTGCCGAGATTCACGGCGACGTTGGTCTTGCCGACGCCGCCCTTGCCGCCCGTGATCGCGATGACCTTGATCGGCGCGCCGATCATCGCGAGGCCGGCGGCTTGATCGAGCCCGCTATGCACCGGCGAGCTCCGGCTCGCCGAAGCGCTCGGCGAGCTCGGACGTCCCGAAGCGCGCCGCGAGCTCGTCCTCGGAAAGCTGCGACGGACGGCTGCGCGCGCGGCCGACGGCCGTCTGCATCAGCCAGATGCGTTTCGACGCGGCGACGTGCAGATCCTCCGGCACGCGCTGCCCGTCGGACACGTACACGACCGGCAGGCGGCTCTCGATCGCGAGCGACAGGATGGGCCCGAGCAGCGCGGACTCGTCGATCTTCGTGATCACGAGAGCCTTCGGCTCGGCGGAGCTGAACGCGGCGAGCGCCTCGTCGAGCGCGCCGCGCTCGGTCGCGGCGGACAGCACGAGCACCGGGCGGACCTTCGCATCCTCGACCCGCAACGTCGCAAATTGCTCGGCGAGGCGCACGTCGCGCTGGCTCATCCCGGCCGTATCGATCAGCACGAGCTTCTTGTTGCGCAGGCCGTCGAGCACGCGGCCGAGATCGCGCGCGTCCGTCGCCGTATGCATCGGCGTGCCGAGGATCCGCGCGAACGTCAGGAGCTGATCGCGCGCGCCGATCCGGTACGTATCCGTGCTGATCAGCGCGATCGAGTCCGCGCCGTGCTTCAGCACGTGCCGCGCCGCGATCTTCGCGATCGTCGTAGTCTTGCCGACGCCGGTCGGGCCCACGAACGCATATATGCCGCCGAGATCCGCGAGGTCGCGCGATGCGAGCGGCAGCCGATCCGCGAACCGGCCGAGCGGCAGCCGCCACGCGTCGCGCGGGTTCTGCGCCGCCTTCATCGCGTCGGCGAGCTCGCGCGCGAGATTCGGCGCGACGCCGATCGCCGCGAACTGGCGCAGCACGCGCGCCCGCGCCGGCATCCGGCGATTCAAATCGTTCCATGCGAGGCTCGCGAGCTGCGTCTCGAGCAGCTCGCGCAAATCCCGCAGCTCGTGCCGCAGCCGCTCGGTCTCCTGCTCGGCGGCGGCGGGCGGCATCTGCGCAGCGGCGGTGCGCTCATCCGGCACGGTCTCGGCACGAGCCGTCTCGACGCCGGCGGTCCCGGCGCGGGCAGTCTCGGCATGCCCCGACGCCGCGCTCGCGAGCCGCAGCACCGTTGCCGAGCGGGGCGCGGCGGACCCGCCGGTCCTTGCCGCGCGATCGCCGCCGATCACGAACGCCGCGCGCGTGGCCGCGATCCGGCCTCCGGCGCCGACGGTCGCGACTGCGGGCTCCACGCGCGCGTCGGCAACCGCGTGCTCCGGGCGGTCGTCCGCAACGGCCTGCTCGCGGCGATCGTCCGCGAATGCGCGGCGCTGGCGCTCGTCCACGAGCATATGGGTCGCGCGCTCGTCCGCGAGCGCCGGCTCCTCTGCCGGCGACGCCGCGACCTCGCGATACTCCGCGAGCGGGTCCGCGGCCGCATCCGCCGCCGTATCCGCGGCCATATCGGCCGGCGTCTCGGTCGCCGGATCCGACGCACCGCCGAACACGTCGCCGACGGCCGCGAGCAGGCCGTCGTCATAGTCGATCGCGGCCACGACCTCGACGCCGCCGTCGACCGGACGGCTCGACAGCATGACGGCGTCCGGGCCGAGCTCGGAGCGCACGGCCCGCAACGCTTCGCGCATGTCGCTCGCGACGAAACGCTTGATGTTCATCCTCTCTCCTCGTCAACCGCCGACCGTCGTCGCGACGCGCACGGACTTGTCGAGCGGGATCTCGCTGTACGCGAGCACCTTCAGGCTCGGCACGCCGTAGCGCGTGAGCCGCGCGAGCCATGGTCTGACCGCGCCGGCGACGAGCAGCACCGGCGGCGTGCTGCGTATTTCCTGCTGGCGCGCCGCATCGGCGAGCGCCGTGATCAGCTTGTCGGCAAGCGACGGCTCGATGCTCGGCATGCCGTCCGGCGCACCCTTGAGGCTGTCCCGCAGAAGCTGCTCGAGCATCGGATCGAGCGTGATCACGGTGAGCTCGGGGCGGGCGCCGAACAGGTTCTGCACGATCGTCGGCCCGAGCGCCTCGCGCACGCGCGCGAGCAGCGCGGCCGGATCCTGCGTCTTCGCGCCGTGCTCGGCGAGCGTCTCGGCGATCGGACGGAAGTTGCGCAGCGGCACGCCGTCGGCGAGCAGCTCCTGCAGCACCTTCGCGATCACGCCGAGCGGCAACGGGCCGCTCGTCAGCTGCTCCGCGAGCTTCGGCGCGCTCTTCGCGAGGCGGTCGAGCAGCCGCTGCGTCTCCTCGTGACCGAGGAGCTGGTGAGCATGCCGCTTCAGGATCTCCGACAAGTGGGTCGCGATCACGATGCTCGTGTCGACGACCGTGTAACCGAGCATCTGCGCGTGATCGCGCGCGGCGGGCTCGATCCAGTAAGCCGGCAAGCCGAACGCCGGATCCGTCGTCTCGATGCCCTGCAGCGATGCGCTGACGCCTCCCGGATTGATCGCGAGCTCGCGGTCGATCTGCACCTCGCCGTCGCCGACCGGCACACCGAGCACCGAGATCCGGTAAGCGTTCGGGCGCAGCTCGAGGTTGTCGCGGATATGGACCGGATGCACGAGGAAGCCGAGCTGCTCCGACAGCTTGCGCCGCACCGCCTTGATGCGTCCGAGCAGCGGACCGTTGCGGTGCTTGTCGACGAGCGGCACGAGCCGGTAGCCGACGTCGAGCCCGATCGGGTCGACCGGCTTGACGTCGTCCCAGCCGAGCTCGCGCTCGCCGTCCTCGGCAGGCTCGGCGTGGATCGGCTCGGGCGTCTCGTCCGGCGCCTTCAACGCGCGGCGCCGGAGCTCGTAGCCGACGGTCAGCGCGACGGCCGCGAGCAGCAGGAACATCAGATTCGGCATCCCGGGCAGCAGGCCGAGCACGCCGAGCACGCCGCCGGCGACGAGCAGCGACCGGTGCTGCCCGAAAGTCTGGCGGATGATCTGATCGGACAGCATCTGCGCCTGCGACATCCGCGTCACGATGATCGCGACGGCCGTCGACAGGAGCAGCGCCGGAATCTGCGCGACGAGGCCGTCGCCGATCGTCAGCAGCGTGTAGATGCGGCCAGCTTCGGCGAACGAGAGGTCGTGCTCGAGCGTGCCGATCACGAGCCCGCCGACGATGTTGATCACGAGGATCAGCACGCCCGCGACCGCGTCGCCGCGCACGAACTTGCTCGCGCCGTCCATCGCGCCGTAGAAGTCGGCCTCCTCGCGGATCTCGTTGCGGCGCGCGAGCGCCTGCTCGGCAGTGAGAAGCCCGGCGTTCAGGTCCGCGTCGATCGCCATCTGCTTGCCGGGCAGCGCGTCGAGAGTGAAGCGGGCGCTGACCTCGGATACGCGCCCCGCGCCCTTCGTGACGACCGCGAAGTTGATGATCACGAGGATCACGAACACGACGATGCCGACCGCGTAGTTGCCGCCGATCACGAACTCGCCGAACGCCTCGATGACCTTGCCGGCGGCGTCCGAGCCCGTGTGGCCGTCGAGCAGCACGACGCGCGTCGATGCGACGTTGAGCCCGAGGCGGAGCAAGGTCGCGCCGAGCAGCACCGTCGGGAACACGGCGAAGTCGAGCGGCCGCGGCACGTATACGACCGCGAGGATGATCACGATCGACAGCGCGATGTTGAACGTGAAGAACAGGTCGAGCAGCAGCGGCGGCAGCGGCACGACGACCATCGCGAGAAGCGCGAGCAGCACGATCGGCACGCCGATTCCGGAGCGGCGCAGCATACCGAGCGGCGCGGCTAATGCGGCCTGCATCATTCAACCCCTCCGCGGGCCGCCGCGGCCGTGCTGCGTCGGGGCCTTCGGGCCGCCGGCACGGTCAGCTCGGGCTCGATGTCGATACGAGGCTTCCTCGGCCGTCCGCCGCCCGGCACCGCCGTCCGGCCGCGCAGCTGGTAGACGTAGGTCAGCACCTGAGCGACGGCGACGTAGAGCTGCGGCGAGACTTCCTGGCCGAGACGGCTCGTGTGATAGAGCGCTTGCGCGAGCGGCGGGTGCTCGAAGATCGGCACGCGGTGAGCGCTCGCGACCGCGCGGATCTGCAGCGCGACGAGGTCCGCGCCCCGCGCGACGACCTTCGGCGCCTTCATCTTCGCGGCGTCGTAGCGCAGCGCGACCGCGTAGTGCGTCGGGTTCACCGCGACGAAGTCGGCCTTCGGCACCTCGTGCATCATGCGCCGCTGCGACACGGCCTGCTGCAGCGAGCGGATCTTCGCGCGAACCTCGGGCCGCCCTTCGGTATCCTTCTGCTCCTCCTTCAGCTCCTGCTTCGTCATCTTCAGCCGCCGCCGGTGCTGCCACAGCTGAAACGGCACGTCGACGGCGGCGATCAGGATCAGCGCGGACGACAGCACCGCGAGACTCCAAACGAGGATCCGCGCCGCATGGCCGATCCCGGCATCCACATGCAGCCGGCCGAGACCGAAGACGTCGTTCGCGAGCATGCCGAACAGGAGCACCGCGACGGCCGCGACGAGCACGAACTTCGCGAGCGCCTTGCCGAGCTCGACGAGGCCGGACCAGCCGACCACCCGCTTCAAGCCGGTCAGCGGATTCAGCCGCTCGAACTTCGGCGTCAGCGCTTCGAAGTTCAGGATCCAGCCGCCGAACGCGATGCCGCCCGCGACGGCCGCGACGACGACGGCGACGAGGAGCGGCGCGATCAGCAGCAGCGCTTCGCGGACGCTCTCGCCGAACGCGATCGGCAGCGCGCCCGGCTCGAGCAGCGCGGCATCGGGCAAGGTCAGACCGGAGCCGACGATCCGGCCGAGCCCCGCGCCGAAATGGCCGCTCGCGGTCAACAGCACTGCCGCCGACGTGAGCATCACTAGCGTCATCGACAGCTCGCGCGAGCGCGGCACCCGGCCGCGCCGGCGCGCGTCCTCGAGCCGTTTCGGCGTCGGCCGTTCGGTGCGGTCGCTTTGCGGCGTATCGTTCTCGGCCATCACGTCTACTTGCGTCTAGAAAGCCCGGCCCGTCCGCCGCTCAGCCCGCAAGCCATGCGCCGAGGCGCACGAACGCGTCGTCGACGAGCGCAGAGAAGACGTTTACGACCCCGCCGATGTCGAGCAGCAGAAACACGAGACCGAGCAGCAGCGCGGTCGGGAAGCCGACCGCGAACAAGTTCAACGTCGGCGCGGCGCGGCTCATCACGCCGAACGCGAGGTTCACGACGAGGAGCGCGGTCACCGCGGGCAGCGCGAGCCGCAGCGCACCCGCGAACATCTCCCCGCCCTCGACGACGAGCGACCACACGCTGTCGCGGCCGAGCGGCACGCCGATCGGCATCAGCTCGTAGCTCTCGGCGAGCAGCGCAAGCAGCGCGAGGTGCCCGTCGAGGGCCAGGAACACGAGGATCCCGAGAATCACGAAGAACTGCGACAGCAGCGGCACCGACACGCCGCGCTGCGGATCGACCATCGTCGCGAAGCCGAGTCCCATCGTCATCGCAATCGTCTGCCCCGCAATCACGAGCGCATCGAACAGGAGCTGCAGCACGAAGCCGAGCACGATGCCGAGCAGCAGCTCGTGCGCGGCGATCAGCGCCGACGCGACCGAGAAGCCCGCATCCTGCGGCGCTTCGACGGCCGGCGCGATCGCGGCGGTCAACGCGACCGCGAGCGCGATCTTCACTCGCGCCGGCACGAGCCGCGTGCCGAAGACCGGCGCGATCATCAAAAGCCCCGTGATCCGAAAGAACGGCCACGCATACGTCGACAGCTGGCCGAGGATCAGCGCTTCGAGGCCGTTTGCCGTGAAGGTCATCGCGCGTCTCCGCCGCGCCCGCCGCCGTGCTCATCCGATCAGTAGCGGGATGTCGAGCAGCAGGGACTCGGTGTAGCCGACGATCACCCGCAGCATCCAGCCGCCACCGAGCCACAGCGCAGCGGCGAGGACGAGCAGCTTCGGGATGAAGCTGAGCGTCATCTCGTTGATCTGCGTCGCGGCCTGGAACATGCCGATCAGAAGTCCTGCGGCGAGCGCGGACAAGAGCAGCGGCGCGGCGAGCAGCGCGGTCATCAGCAGGGCCTGGCGGCCGATCTCGATCACGGACTCCGGCGACATCGCACGACCTCTACGCGAAGAAGCTCGATGCGAGCGTGCCGATCAGGAGCGACCAGCCGTCGACGAGCACGAACAACATGATCTTGAACGGCAGCGAGATCAGCATCGGCGAGAGCATCATCATGCCCATCGACATCAGCACGCTCGCGACGACCAGATCGATGATCAGAAACGGAATGAAGATCAAGAAGCCGATCTGGAACGCCGTCTTGAGCTCGCTGGTCATGAAGCTCGGAATCAGCACGGACAGCGGCACGTCGGCCGGCGAGTCGTACTCCGCGTCGCCCGCGAGCTCGGCGAACAGCGCGAGATCCGCCTCGCGCACCTGATCGAGCATGAAGTCCTTCAGAGGATCGAGCGCATTCCTGGCCGCGTCCTCCGCCGACTGCTCGCCGGCGAGATACGGCGCGACGGCCTGGTCGTACGCCTGCGTCATCACGGGCGTCATCACGAACAGGGTCAGGAACAGGCCGAGCCCGACCAGCACCTGATTCGGCGGCGTCTGCGGCGTGCCGAGCGCCTGGCGCAGGATCGCGAGCACGATGATGATCCGCGTGAACGCCGTCATCGACAGCAGCAGCGCAGGCAGCACGGTCAGCGCCGTCATCAGCGCGAGCACCTGGATGCTCAGCGAGTAGGTCTGGCCGCCGTCCTGCTCCGCGACCGTAATCGCCGGCAGGCTCTGCGCAAGCGCGGGCTCCGCCACAGCGAGCGCGACGCCCGCGGCGGCGACGCACCGAAAAATCGTGCCAGGCACGAATTTCGGAAAAATCGTGCCTGGCACGAATTTCCGGGGGGCGCGCGTCATCGCTCGGCCTCCGCGCGCAGCTCGACACCCGTGCGCGAAGACGCGGCGCCGGGCTCCGCATGCCCGACGTTGAACACGCCCGCCGGGCTGATCGCGAGCAGCAACTCCGCGCCGCGCGCGTCGACGAGCACGAGCCGCTCACGCGCGCCGAGCGGAAGCGTCGCGACGACCTTCAGCGGACCGTTCTGCCGCGCGATCGCGCCGAGCGGCGTCCGCCGCAGCAGGAAGCCGCCCGCGACGATCAGCCCGATGACCGCGAGCAGGCTCATCGCCATCGTCGAGATGTGCGTCGCATCGACTCCGCTCATTACTTCAGCGACTCCACACGCTTCTCGCGGCTCACGACATCGAGCAGCCGGACGCCGAAGCGCTCGTTGACGACGACGACCTCGCCGTGCGCGACGAGCGTGCCGTTCACGAGCACGTCGAGCGGCTCGCCGGCCAGCTTGTCGAGCTCGACCACCGAGCCCTGCGTCAGCGCGAGCAGATTGCGCACGCTGATCCGCGTGCGTCCGACCTCGAGCGTCACGTCGAGACGCACGTCCATAATCAGATCGAGATTGAGCTGGCCGTCCCCGCCGGTCGCGGCGGCCGACAGCTCGCCGAACTCGGCCCGCGCGGCCGCGGCCGCCTGCTGATCCTGGCTCATGTCCGCTTCTCCTGGTCCGCCACGGCCTTCGGGGCCGGCGCGACCGCTTCGATGATCCTCACCGCGTTGTAGCCCCGCGATTGCCCGAACTTGCCGACGAGGAGCGGCTTCGACCCGGCGTTCAGCGACGCGGTCCTCGGCATCTCGATCGGCAGGATGTCGCCCGGCCGCAGCGTCAGCAGCTCACGGACGGTGAGCCGAGTCGTCAGAAACACGCACGCAAGCTCGAGCTCGGTCTCGTCGAGCCGCGCCTCGAGCGATTCACGCCAGTGGCGCCGAATCTGCGGGGACACGCCCTTCGGGCCTTCGGCCAGCTCGTCGGCGACCGGGTCGAACGCCGACAGCGGGATCACGACGTGCAGCGCGCCGCCGACGCCCTTCAGCGTGATGTCGACGCGTGTCGCGACGACGGTCTCGCTCGGCGTCGCGATCGCGACGTAGCGCGCGCCGACCTCGCTCTTCTCGTGGCGAAACTCGAGCGCGGCGATCGGCTCGAACGCACGCCGGATCTCCTCGACGAGCGTGCGCGCCGCAATGCTCTTGATGTGCAGCTCGGCCGGCGTCAGATCGTTGCGCGCGGCCTGCAACGGCCGGCCCGAGCCGCCGTAGCACGCGTCGACCAGCACGAACAGCAACGCGCCGTCGAACGCGACGATGCCGCTTTTCGCCCACGGTTCGATCGCATAGACGTCGACGCCGCTCGGCGTCGGCAGCGACGCCTGCCAATCGGCATACGGCATCAGCTCGATGCCGCCGAGCGTGACGTCGACCTCCTGCCGCACGAGCGCGCCGAGGCGCTGCGCGAACGCGTTGATCCACCGCTCGTGAACGCGATCGAGAACCGGCGTCCGATCGCGCGCGCCGGGCCCCGCGACGAGATTGCACGGCCTCGGAACGTGCGGCCGCGTGCTCGCAGCGCGCTCGGCGAGGAGCGCGTCGACCTCCTCTTCCGAGACGTCGAGCGCGGCGCCGTCCGCCGGCGCGTCCGCCGGGTCGGTACCGCTCGGCGGCGTGGTGGAAGATTCGGCCATCGGATTACTGGATGACGAAGCTCGTGAAATACAGCGCCTCGATGCCGTCGAGGCCCGTATTGCGCTTCAGCGTCGCTCGCGCCTCGGCGAGCATCGCTTCGCGAAGCCGCTCCTTGCCCTCGCGAGTAATGACCTCCTCGTAGGGCTGGTTCGTGATCAGCAGCAGGAATGCGTTGCGCAGCGCGGGCGCATGCAGCTGCACCGCGTCGATGACTTTCTGGTCGCGCGCCATCGCCTGCAGACCGAGCTGCAGGAAACGCGTCGCGCCGGTGCTGTCGACGAAGTTCGCGAGCAGCGGCGGATCGAGCGGCGTATAGAGCGCGGGCCCGAGCGTGCTCGGGTCGATGTACACGACCTCGCCGCTCGCGCCGACCACCGGCGACGTCTGCTCGCCATGAATCAACGGCAGGACGAACGGCGCGGCGATCTGCGCCAGCATCACGGCCACGAACACGATCGCTCCCGTTATCAAACTCTGCTTCATCGAGCCGCGCGCCCTCCGTTGTGTTCGAACTGGATCCGCGCCGTCGGGCACCGACGAGCGCGCATCACGCCGGCATGCGGTTCCAAGAAGCGTGCCACGGCCTCCGATCGTTAATTAGGCATAGAAAACAAACGCTTGCAGATCAGAGAACTTCCGAGCGTCGGTTTTTTGGCGCTTCTCGGACGCCTTAGTGACGGCGAACCGGCGCCGGCGGGACTGCGGGCCGAGTCGAGCGAGACTGCGGGCCGGCTTAGGCGAGACTGCGGGCCGGCTTAGGCGAGACTGCGGACCGGGTCAGGCGTAGAGATCGACTCGGCCGGCCGGAGGCGATGCCGAGCGCGGCGTCGCGACTGGCGACGCTCCGCGATCATCTACGGCGTCGTCGAGCGCGGCATATGCGCCGCCGCCGCTTTGCGCGTGGCTCGATTCTCCGCCGCGGCCGCCGTCGACGGACGCGCCGCCGACGTCGAGGCCGCCCGCGGCGAGAAGCTCGCGCAGCCGCGGCAAGGATTGCTCGAGCGCGTCCCGTCCGGCCGCGTGGCTCGCGGTGAGCTGCACGAAGGTCTTGTCGTCGACGACCGAGATACGCACGTCGATCGAGCCGAGCTCGGGGGGATTCAGGCGCAGACGCGCTTCGCCTGCGCCCTGATCGACCATGATCCGGATACGGCTCGCGACCGACTCGCCGATGTCGCCCGGCGCGGGCCGCGCGCCCGCGTCCGCATCCGGCGCTGCACGCGCGGCCGGCGCGGCGTCGACGCCGAAACTGGGCTCCGCACGCGCCGCGGCCGGAGCGGCGATACCCGACTGCAGCGCGGGCGGCGACGACGAGGCGCCCGGCTCTTCGGTCTGCGCGAGCGCGGCGATCCGCGATGCGGCGTCGCGAACGGCGCCGCTGCGTTCGGCGCTCTGCTCGGTCGGCGCGTCGGCCAAGCCGATCGCGACCCGTCCCGAAACGTCGTCGGCCGAGTAGGCCAGCGCGCCCAGCTCTGCGTGGCGATCGACGTCGGCGGCAGAGCGCGACGGCGGCGCGTCCGCGGACGACGGCGACGACCGTGCAAGGTCGGCAGCGAGCGTCGACGGCTGCGGCGCGTCGGCCTGCAGGTCGGCGGTCGGCGCCGAGAAACGAAGCGCCGTACGATCCGCCGCGTCGCCGGCCGTATCGACAAGCGGATCGGCGGACGCCGGCGACACCTGCTGCGCGAGACGCGGCTCGGCCGGCGTCGCGCTGTCGAATACGTCGGGTCCCGTGCCGGCACCGAGCGCTGGATCGAGCCTCGCGTCGGCCGCGAGCAGCGATGCCGACAGGCCGCTGGTCGGGAACGAACCCGAGTCGGTGACCCGAACGACCGTGCCGCGGGCGTCCGACGCCGTTCCGGCCGCCGACGACGGCGCGGGCAGCGCCCGCGCGGCGCGCTGCGCGTCGCCGTCCATATGGCTGCTTGCCGCAGGGTCGAGCGGCAAGACGTTGCCGCCGGGCGGCAAGGCTTCGCCGCCAACCGGGACGTCGAGCGACGCGAGCAGTGCCGCGAACGCGTCGTCGCCCGCGCCGTCGCGCTCTTCGCCGGCGAGCGGCGCACGGCCGCCCGACGCGGCTACCGGCTCGGACCCGAGCGCACTGATCAGGGACGACGCGATGGCGCCGGAGTTCTGCATGGCGTGTAGTTGCGGTGCCGGGAAATATCGCGGTGCCGAATGATCAGCAATTCCCGTGCCATGCGAATGAGCGAACTACTTGCCGCGCGCGAATCGATCGTCGAGCTCGCCCTGCTCGCGCCGCGCGTGCTCGCGCCGCTCGGCCGCCGCTTGCCGCGCGGCGAGCTCGCGCATCGCCGCGTGCCGCCGATGCGCCGTGCGCCAGCGCTCGACGTCCTCGTGGTGACGCTCCGCGAGCGCGGCCGCTTCGCGCTCGCCGGCCTCGATCGCGATCTGCAGACGCTCGCCGAACGCGTGCGCGTTCGACCAGAGCGCGCCGCCGACGACCTGATCGCTTCGGCCCGATGCCCTGTGCTCGTCGAGGTAACGTTTCAGTCGCGCGACCTCGGCCTCCTTCGCGGCGAGCGCCGCGGCGCTCTCGGCGAGCTGGCGGCCGGCCTCGGTCTCGGCGATTTCTGCGAGGCGTACCAGGCGCTCGATGCTTTCGGAGTCGCTCATGCCGGTGCGGCGCTCGCCGCCGCCGGGGCGCTGCGATCACGCGCGGCCGCTTGCCGAGCGGCGCCGACGTGGCCCGCGGCCGAGCTCGGCGATGCGGCGTCCTGCCGCTCGCCCCCGGTTTCCGGGAAGAGCGCGCCGAGCGCGGCGAGGCTCTCGTCGAATGACACGGCGCGGTCGGCGTCCTGACGTAAGAAGTCCTGCAGCCGCGGCCAGCGGTCGATCGCCTCGTCGATGCGCGGATCGCGTCCCCGAGCGTACGCGCCGACCGCGATCAGGTCGCGGTTCTGCGCGTAGACGGCATTCAGCTGGCGGAAGCGGCGCGCGAGCGCGAGATGCCGCGGCGTCGCGACCGACTGCATCGTGCGGCTGATCGAGGCTTCGACGTCGATCGCGGGATACAGGCCCGTCTCGGCGAGCGCGCGCGACAGGACGATATGCCCGTCGAGGACCGCGCGCGCCGCATCGACGATCGGGTCGTTGTGGTCGTCGCCTTCTGCGAGCACGGTGTAGAGCGCCGTGATCGATCCGTCCGCGACATTCCCCGCCCGCTCGACGAGCTGCGGCAGCTTCGCGAACACCGACACCGGGTAGCCCTTCGTGACCGGCGGCTCGCCGGCCGCGAGCGCGATCTCGCGCTGGGCTTGCGAGACGCGCGTCAGCGAATCCATCAGCAGCAGCACGTGACGCCCCTGCGCCCGGAAATGCTCTGCGATCGACGTCGCGAGCAGCGCGGCGTGCACGCGCAGCAGCGGCGGGTAATCCGCCGGCGCGGCGACGACGACCGCGCGCCGGCGCGCGGCTTCGTCGAGCGTCTCGGCGACGAACTCCTGAACCTCACGGCCGCGCTCGCCGATCAGTCCGACGACGATGACGTCGGCCGCGGTGAACCGGGTCAGCATGCCGAGCAGCATGCTCTTGCCGACGCCGCTGCCGGCGAAAAGGCCGATGCGCTGCCCGCGGCCGATCGTCAGGAGCGCGTTGATCGAGCGCACGCCTACGTCGAGCGGTTGCCGGACCGGCGTACGCTCGAGCGGATTGATCGTCTCGGCGACGAGCCGGGCGCGGTGCTCGCAGTCGAGCGGTCCGCGGCCGTCGAGCGGCTCGCCGGCGCCGTCGATCACGCGGCCGAGCAGACCGTTGCCGACGCGCGCCTCGAAGACGCCCGCAGCCGGCACGACGCGCGCGCCTGGCTTCACGCCATGCAGCGCGCCGATCGGCATCAGCAGCAGCGCGTCGTTCGCGAACCCGACGACCTCGGTCTCCGCGGCCCGTCCGTCGTGGCCGATGACGAGGCAACGCGCGCCGACCGCAGCCTCACAGCCGACGGCCTCGAGCGTCATGCCGACCATCCGCGTCAGGATGCCGTGCGTAACGAAGCCGTTGCCGGCGCCGATCCCGCCGCGAATGCGCGCAAGCCGCTCGCTCCAGCGCCGCCCGCGCTCGGCGACGACGCCTTCGATACCGCGCAGAGCGCTCATGCGGCCGGATTCCCGGCGACGCGGCCGTCGACGCAAGTGTCGGCGGCGAGCGTCGGGTCGATGGGCGACGAATCCGCGGCCCCCGGCTCGTCGGCCGCGTCGAGCAGAGCGCGCACGCGGGTCTCGACCCGTCCGTCGACCTCCGAGCGCTCGGCGGTCACGACGAGATCGCCGCGCGCGAGCCGTGCATCGGGCTCGATCGCGAAGCGCGCCGCCGCCCCGGCAGCGACGTGCTCCGCGACGAGCCGCGCATCGTCGGGATGAAGCTTCACGACGACGTCGCGCGTCGCGCTCGGCAGCGAGTTGATCGCTTCGCGGGCCGCGGCGGCGAGCGCATCGGCGCTCGTCGAGAGCTCGCGGCGCAGAAGCTCGACGGCGATCTTCTCGACGAGCGCGGCGAGCTCCTGCTCGACCGCCCGGTCGAGATCGTCGAAAGGCTTCGCGAGCTTGTCGATCAGCGCCGCGAGCCGGTTCGCGCGCGCGTCGGCTTCGGCGCGGCCCTCGGCCAGGCCCTGCGCGAAACCGCGCGCATAAGCTTCGTCATGAACCTGCTGCTGCAGCGCCTCGAGCTGCTTCGCGGTCAGCAGGTGTGCCGTACCGCCCGGCGCGCCGCGCGCCTCGTCCGCAGCGGAACGATCGACCGGCGGCGACTCCCAGCGGTCGACGGCCCCCGCGTGCTCTTTCTCGATGATCCGCGCGCTCATGCGGCACCGCGCTCAATAAATCGTGCCAGGCACGCTTTTTCGAGAAAAGCGTGCCTGGCACCAATTTCTAGCCAAAGCCGCATTACACGAAATCTCCGCCGCCGAGCGTGATCTTCCCTTCGTCCGCGAGGCGCTGAGCGATCCCCAGAATTTCCTTCTGCGCGGCGTCGACGTCCGCGAGCTTCACCGGGCCCTTCGCCGCGAGGTCGTCGCGAAGAATGTCCGCCGCGCGCTTCGACATGTTCGAGAACACCTTCGTGCGCATGGCCTCGTCGGCGCCCTTCAGCGCGACGACGAGCGTCTCCGATTGCACGTCGCGCAGGATCAGCTGCATTGCACGATCGTCGACCTTCAGCAGGTTCTCGAACAGGAAGAGCGCATCCTGGATCTCTTCGCCGAGCGTCGCGTCCTCCGCCTTGATCGCATCGAGCACGGCGGCCTCCGCGTCGGGCGGCAGCAGGTTGATGATGTCCGCGGCCGCGCGAACGCCGCCGAGACGAGCCGTTCGCAGCGCCTCGCTTTCGCGCGCCTGCCGCTCGACGAGCGCATCGAGCTCCGCGAGCGCGGATTCGGGAACCTCCTCGAGGCGGGCGAGCCTGATCGCGACCTCGCCCTGCATCGCCGCGGGCAGCCGTGCGAGCACGTCCGCGGCCTGGCGCGCTTTGAAGTGCGCGAGGATCGTCGCGACGATCTGCGGATGCTCGTTGCGCAGCACGTTCGCGACCGTGCGCGGCTCCATCCACTTCAGCGCGTCGATGCCCTTCGATTCGCGGCCGTCGATGATCCGCTCGAGCAAGCTCGCCGCGCGGCGCTCGCCGAGCGACTCGGTCAGCACGGCGCGCAGGTATTCGTCGGTGCCGATCCCGAACGGCGTCTTCGTCTCGACGGCCGTCAGCAGCTCGCCGAGCACCTCGACGACGCGGTCGCGCGGCACGTCGCTCATCGCGGCCATCGCCGCGCCGACGCGATGCACCTCGTCGACGTCCATGTGCTTTAGTATCGACGCCGCGGCCTGCTCGCCGAGCGTGAGCAGCAGAATCGCCGCACGCTCGGTGCCGCTGAGCGCGGATCCGCCTTCAGCCATTGTCTTCTGCGACCCAGCTCCGGACGACCTGCGCGATCTGCCGCGGGTCCTGCCCGGCCAGGCTGCGTGCGGCGGCGATACGGTCGTCGTAACCGAGCGAGAGCGCGGGCGGCCCGATCGGCAGCTCGCCCGGCGCTTGCACGATCGTGCCTTCGACGGGGCTGCCGGGCGGCAGCGCAGGCGTCGCCGGCGGCATCAGCGCGCGCATGATCGGACGCACGATCACGAACGCAAGCGCAAGCACGAGCGCGGCCGCGAGCCCCTGCCGCAACGCGCTCAGCACCCACGGCTGCTCGAGCAGCCCCGGCGGCTCGGGCATCACGATCTCGGGCGGCGGCTGGAACGGCGAATTCAGCACCGTGATCGAGTCGCCGCGAGCCTCGTCGAAACCGACTGCCTGCTTCGCGAGCTCGGTCAACGACGCGATCTCGGCCTCCGCGAGCGGCTCCCCGCCGCCCTCTGCGCCCGCTCTGTGATCGATCAGAACCGCGATCGACAAGCGCTCTACCGCACCGACCGCTTGCCGCGTATGGCTGACGGTCTTGCCGACCTCGTAGTTGCGGACTGTCGAGCGCGACGTGCTCGTCGGCGTAGCGCCGTTCGCCTGCGCCTCGGCCTGCGGCGGCTGGTTGCTGAGCGCGCCGGGCACGCCTTGCGCGAGCAGCTCGCCGGTGCGCTGCTCCTCGCTGATCTGCTCGCTGCGCACGGTCGTCTCGGGATCGAAGCTCTCGCGTGTCTCCTCCGTGACCGTGAAATCGAGGTCCGCCGACACGGTCGCCCTGACCCGCCCGGCGCCGACGGTCGGCTCGAGCAAGTCGATGATCCGTTGCGCATAGCGCTGTTCTAACGCCTGCCGATACTCGAACTGCGTACGCGTCATTGCGACGGGCGCATCGCTGTCGGGCGCGGTCAGCAGCGAGCCGTACTGATCGACGACCGTGACCTTCGCGGGATCGAGCTCGGGCACGCTCGACGCGACGAGATGCACGACGGCCTCGATCTGTCCTCGATCGAGACGGCGCCCGGGATAGAGCCGCAGCATGACCGATGCGCTCGGCTCGCGTCGCTGGCGCACGAACGCCGAGCGCGGCGGCAGCGCGAGATGCACGCGCGCGGCCTCGACCGGCTGCAGGCTCGAAATCGTCCGTGCGAGCTCGTTCTCGATCGCGTGCGCATAGAGCGCGCTCTCCATGAACGGCGTCTGACCGAAGCTCGTGCGCTCCGGCATCTGCTCGACGCCGAAGCCCTCGCCGCGCGGCAAGCCGGCCGTCGCGAGCTGCATCCGGACGTCGTATTTGCTGTCGGCCGGCACGAGCACGCTGCCGGTCGCGGCGTCGAGCTCGTATCTCACGCCCGTGCTGTCGAGGAGCGCGACGATATCGGCGGCGTCGCGATCCGCAAGGCCCGTATAGAGCGCGCTCATCGGCGTGCTCTGCGACCACAGGACGACGGCAACGCCGATCGCGATCGATGCGGCGAGCCCGACCAGGAGCGCGACCTGGCGCACCGGCGCAGGCAACGCCGCGAGCGAAGGCAGCGCCGGCAATGTTCTTTCGTTGTCGGCCATCAGATCGGCATGTTCATGACTTCTTGATAGGCGGTGACGAGCCGGTTACGCACCTCGGTCATCGCCTGGAAGGACAGGCTCGCCTTCTGCAGCGCGATCATCACCTCCGGCAACGACACGCCCGCGTCGCCGCGCTCGAATGCGGCGGCCATCTCGGACGCGCTCGCCTGCGCGGCGTTGACCTTGTCGATCGACGCTTGGAGCAGCTCGGCGAACGACCCGTTGTCCGCTGCCGCCGTGGTCTCGGCTGCGCCGAGGCCGTCGGCCTGCGCCGCGAGGCGGCGCATCTCGGCGAGCACGCGATCGATAGCGAAGTCGCTCATGCCGCGCTCGCTCCCCGATCGCCCGGCAGCGCGAACCCGGCGGCGCGCAGCTTCGCGAGCTTGTAGCGCAAGGTGCGCGCGCTGATTCCGAGGCGTTCCGCGGCACGCTTGCGGCTCCCGGCGCTGTCGCGCAGCGCACCGACGATGCGCCGCGCTTCCTCCTCCCAGAGCTCCGCCGCGAGACCTGCGGCCGGCTCCTTGCTTTGCTCGTCGAGCACGAGATGATCCTCGTCGATGCACGCGCCGCCGCCGGCGAGCACGAGCGCGCGCTGAATGACGTTATCGAGCTGGCGGACGTTGCCCGGCCAGCCGCAGCGCTCGAGCGCCTCGGCCGCCCGCGCGGAAAGCTCCGGCACGCGGCCGCCGCGTGCGTGTCGCGCGAGAAAGCGCTCGGCGAGCGGCACGATATCGGCGCGGCGCTCGCGCAGCGGCGGAATCTCGAGCGGAAACACGCTGAGCCGATAGTAGAGGTCCTCGCGGAAGACGCCTTCGCGTACCGCGTCGTCGAGATCGCGGTTGCTCGTCGCGAGCACGCGCACGTCGAGCGGAATCGGCGCGCGGGCGCCGAGCGGCTCGACCTCGCGCTCCTGGAGCACGCGCAGCAGCTTCGCCTGCAGGCCGAGCTCCATCTCGGTGATCTCGTCGAGCAGCAAGGTGCCGCCGTCGGCCTGCACGAACTTACCGTCCGCGCGCTGCTGCGCGCCGGTGAACGCACCCTTCTCGTGGCCGAAGAGCAGCGCTTCGAGCATCGACGCGGGCAGAGCGGCGCAGTTGACCGCGACGAACGGCTTCGCCGCGCGCGGCGAGCGCCGGTGAATGAACCGCGCGAGCACTTCCTTGCCCGTCCCGCTCTCGCCCGTCAGCAGCACGGTGACGTCGCTCGCCGCAACCTTCTCGGCGAGATCGAGCAGCCGCCGGCTGCGCGGATCCACGGCGACGGGACCGCCGTCGTCGGCACGAGGCCCGGCCGGCGAAGGCTCGCGCTCCCGCGCGGCTCTCGCATCGGCGCGCGCGCGGGATACGGGCTCGGCTCGCGCGTTCGCCGCTCCGTGCACAGCGCTCGCCGCGGCAGCGGCAGGCGTGAGATAGCGGGCGACGCGGCGCTCGAGCTCGTCGGCCTCGAACGGCTTCACGAGGTAGTCGACGGCGCCGTCGCGCATCGCCGCCACAGCCTGCTCGATCGTGCCGTACGCCGTCATCATCACGACCGGCAGATGCGGGTGAGTGCGGCGCACCGAGCGCAGCAGCTCGCGGCCGTCGACCGGCGCCATCTGCACGTCCGTCACGATCAGATCGACGCTCGCGCCGCCGAGCAGCTCGAGCGCCTCGCCGCCGTCGCCGGCCGCGAGCACGACATGCCCAGCGGATTCGAGCGCACACACGAGCGCATGCTTGAGGTGCGGGTCGTCCTCGACGACCAAAATCGTATTCTCGTTCACTCGCGGTCTTTCGTCGTCGAAGCGGTCAAGATGTTTGCCACGATTTTCGGATGCCTCGTCACGCGACGTCGCGATCGAGCTCGGCGCGCACGCACGGCACCGCGATGCCGATCGTCGTGCCGCGCTCCGGCGTCGACGCGAGCTCGAGCCCGCCGCCGTGCGCCTCCGCGACGCTTTTCACGACCGCAAGCCCGAGGCCCGTGCCCGCGGCGCGCGTCGAGAAGAACGGCTCGAAGATCCGCGACTGGATCTCGCGCGCGATGCCGGGCCCGTTGTCGTGCACGACGAGCGCGACGCGATGCCCGCGCGCCTCTGCGCGCAGCGTGACGACGACGTCCGGAGCGGCCTCGAACGCGTTCGCGACGAGGTTCGTCAGCGCCGCGGTCAGCGCCGTGCGATTACCGTGGAGCTCGAGCAGCGCGTTCGCGCCTTCGATGACGAGATGAGCCTGCGGCGGCTTGATGCCGAGCGCGGCATCATGCACAGCGCGGAACAGATCGGCGATACGCAGCCGCTCGCCGGGGCCGGTACCGCGCGCGAACACGAGCATGTCCTGCACGAGCCGATCGAGATCGCGGAGCCGCTCGATCCCGCGATTCAGCAAGTCCGGGCGGCGGCTCTCGTCGCACGTTCGGCACTGCGATAAGTAAAGGAGCGCTCCGGCGAGCGGCGTGCGGATCTGATGCGCGAGGCTCGCGGCCATCTTGCCCATCGCGCTGAGGCGCCGGTTGCGGTGCACGAGATCCTCGAGCGCGCGCGTCGTCGTGACGTCGGTCAGCAGCACGATGCGGCTGCCGTCGTCCGCGAGCGTTCTCGTCAGCACACCGATGCGTCGGCCGTCGGCGGTGACCCACTCGCCGCTCGGTGTCGTTTCTTTGACGAAGGCGTCGCTCGCAACGCTCTGCCACGCCTTGCCGACGAGCCCGTCGCCGAGGATTTGGCTCGCTGCGTCGTTGCTTTCACGGATCGATCCGTTCGCGTCGACGACGACAATGCCGGCCGGCAGCGTATCGAGCAGCAGCTTGAGCCGCGCCGCAAGCCGGCGCGCATTACGCTCCTCGCGCTCCTGCGCCTTTCGTGCCTCTTCGAGCTCGGCCGTCAGCGCTGCGACGCGCCGCTCGAGCGCGCGATACGCCTCCTCGAGCTGTCCCGATAGGCGATTGAACGCGAGGAAGGCCTGCTCCAGTCCGCGCTTGTCGATGTCCTGAGTTGACGTCACGTCGATCACCTCTTCGACAAGCTAAGCAAGTTCTATGCCCTGGAGCTAAACCTATGTCATACGGTGCTTTTCCTTATAGAGGAACGTCGCAAGCGTCAAAGTTTTGACGCCGTTTCGGGCGCGGCCGGCACGGTTTGCCGACACCTCGGCTACGGGCACTGGAGCTCGTACTTGCGCAGCTTCTCGACGAGCGTCGTGCGGCGCAGGCCAAGAAGCCGCGCCGCGCTCGCGACGGTGCCCTCGGCCTGATCTAGCGCCCAGCGGATCAGCTGCTTCTCGATCGTGCCGAGGTGCTCTTTGAGGTCGATCACGCCGGTCGGCAGCTCGCTCGTCAGCAGGCACTCGGGCGGAAGCGAAGCGACTCCGGACGCTCTCGCGGCAGCCTTCAAGTGCGGAGGCAGCTCGTGCACGCCGATCCGCTGCTCGGGGCACAGGATCGACAAACGCTCGACGAGGTTCGCGAGCTCGCGGACGTTACCCGGCCAGTCGTAGCAGGCGAGACGCGCGAGCGCCTCCTGCGTGAAGTGGATCCGCGGCCGCCCCTGCTCGACGCCTTCGTCGATCAGGTCGCGGATCAGCTCGGGCAGATCGTCGAGCCGCTCCCTGAGCGGCGGCACGCGAATCGGGAAAACGTTCAGTCGGAAGAACAGATCCTCGCGGAACTGCCCCTCCGCGACGCGCGCCTCGAGGTCGCGATGCGTCGCGGCGACGATCCGCACGTTCGAGCGACGTGCATCGTGGCTCCCGACCCGCTCGTAGACGCGCTCTTGCAGCACGCGCAGCAGCTTCACCTGCATGTCGAGGCTCATATCCCCGATCTCGTCGAGGAACAACGTGCCGCCTTCGGCGAGCTCGAAACGTCCGATGCGCGTGCTGATCGCGCCGGTGAACGCGCCTTTCTCGTGGCCGAAGAGCTCGCTCTCGAGGAGCTCGCGTGGAATCGCGCCGCAGTTCACCGGAACGAACGCCGCGTCGCGGCGGCCGGACAGCTCGTGAATGCGCCGCGCGACAAGCTCTTTACCGCACCCGGACTCGCCCTGGATCAGTACGGTGCTGTCGTACTTCGCGACCTGCTGGATGAACCGCTCGAGCGACGCGATCGCCGCCGATCTGCCGACCGGAAAGCGTCGACCCGCCGCCCGCTCCGGACCTCGTTCGGCCCGTACGACCTCGGCTGACGGCCTGTTCATCGCGCCTCGCCGTGGTGCAGCGCTTCGATGCAGGTCGATACGGGCGTTTTCTTATTCGTTATCGAGTTTCCCGAGATAACCATCTGACATGCTTCGAAATCCCCCCAATGCGCGGGAGTCTAGAAGCGATGTCGAGCAAGATGTTATCGGGCGGATGCCGATTCTGGTTTAAGGCTATTCCTGATGTTGATACAGATTCGGACTAGAAAATATTAGGGGAAACACCCAACCGTTCGTCGTGAAATTATTGTATTGCCGAGCAATTTTTCTCTCGACCTGTCGCCGTTCGGCGTCAGCCGATCCTAAGTCGAGTTTCGTTCGTATTCGTCCGCGGCCTTGCGTCCGAGGCGGACCATCGACGCCTCCCGGAGCAACGAGCGCCGGTGATGATGCGCCTCGCCGATCATTCGGTGCGTCCGGGAGACGACTCCGACGAGCGCGTCGCGCAGCTCACCGGCGATTCCCGCCGGCCCGCCGTTCCGCTCGATCAGCGCGCCGAGCGCGGCCCTTCTCTGCGCCTCGAGCTCGGCGGCCTCCTGCCACTCTCCGGCGGAGATCGCCGCCTCGACACGCTCGGTCAAGGTTATGACGACAGGCAGGTCGATTGGGCCGTCCGACGACGTCGGCACGGCCGCCGTCTCCTGCAAATCGGCCGGCGAGATCACGCCGGCGTGCTCCCGATCGCATCCCAGCCCGCCTTCACTTCACGCACGAGCGACGCGACCTCGTCGAGCGCGGCCGCATCGTTGTCGATGTTCGCGCGCAGCAGCAGCCTCGAGATGTACTCGTAGAGCTGCTCGAGGTTCGCTGCGATCTCGCCGCCCCGCTCCTTGTCGAGGCTCATATGAAGCCCCTCGACGATGCCAAGGGCGCGGCCGATCCGATCGCTCTTCGCAGCGATCTCCTGGCGCTGGATATGTCCCCTGGCTTCGTTCACGCGGGTCAGCAACCCGTCGAACATCAGTTTCACGAGCTCGTACGGGCTGGCCTCGACGACACACGCGTAGGCGCTCACGTCGCGGTAGCTCTCGAGACCGTTCATCGTTCGCTCCTCCCGAATCGTCCGGTCGTCAGCGCTCGAGCAGGTTGCCGAATCCCGGCAGGCCGTCGAGCTGCTGAGCAAGATAGTTGCTGGTGCTGTTCAACTGAGCGAGCAGCGAGTCGAGCGCGTTGAACTGCCGGAACAAGCGCTCCTCGAGCCGCGCGAGACGCTGCCCGAGCGCCTCGCGGCCCTCGCCGATCCGTTCGATCGTCTTCTTGTAGCCGTCGGTGCGGTTGTCGAAAACGCCGCCGCTCGAAAGGTAAGGCTCGAGCAGAAGCCCCATGCGCGCGGCAAGGCCCGTCTCATCCTCGGCGAACAGTCGGCCGACGGCATCGAAATCATGATCGAAAGCCGCATCGAGCTTCGTACCGTCGAGCTTCAGCTTGCCGCTGAGCTCGGTCTCGACGCCGATCTCGACGAGCAGCGAGAACGGCGCGTCGGATGCGCCGAGCGCCGACGACAGCTCGCGGCGCAGCTGCGCGACGAGGTTTCGGAGCCCGGCGTCGCCGAATAGCGGACCGCTTTGTCTCGTCTCCGGGTTGTAGCTCGCGACCGTACCGACTGCGTCGATCAGCGCGTTGTATGCCGTGACGAGTTTTTCGATCGCTGCTCGCGCTCCGTCGCGGTCGTATGCGACTGCGAGACGTCCCTGCTCGCCGACCGCATCCGGCCCCAGAAGCTCGATCGTAATACCGTCGATCGCATCGCCGATCCGATTGCCGGCGCTCTCGACCGCGATCCCATCGATCAGCACGCGCGCGTTCGCGGCCGGGCGAAGCTCGGTCATCGCCGACGCGCCGTCGGGGTCGTACTCGAGCGCGGCCAGCCCTCCGTCGCCGCCGGACTGCGTGACCGTCATCGCGTTCGCGGCCCCGGTCTCTGCCGCGCTCAGCACGAGCTGAGCACCGTCGACGCCATGCACAACGGTTGCGGTCACGCCGACGTTGCCGGGAGCTTCGTTGATCGCTGCAGCGATCCCGGCGAGCGTCGCGCGCTCCGTATCGATCTCGACGCTCATCACGGCCGAGCCTACCGTGATGGTCAGCGTGCCCGTGCCGATCGTCTCGCCGGCGTCTGCGAAGGCCGCCGTCGCGAGCTTCTGCGCGGTCGCATAGGCCTCGACCTGGAGCTCGTAGGCCGCGGGCACCGCGCTCTGCGTTGCGCTGAGCTTAACGTGCTCTGCGCCGCTGACGGTCGCAGTCCGGCCGCGGAACGCGTCGATATCGGAGATCGCATCGAGCGCGGAGCGGAACTCCGAGAGCGCGGAGCGAATCGTCGCGAGCGCGGACAGCTTGGCTTGCGCTTCGGCTTCGCGCAGGTTCAGGCGCGCCGTCTGCGGCGCGCCCTCGACCTCGACGAGGCGGCGAACGAGCCCTGCGATATCGAGGCCCGAGCCGATGCCGCTGCTGATTAGCGAGCCCATCGATAAGCTACTTGCAAGCCGAGGAATTCATAAGTGCGGAACAGCAATACGCATGCCAGCTCAAGCGTGAGCGTCGAGGATTGCGCCCGGCATGCCGAATCGCTGCGCGAGGGTGACGAGCTGCTTCGGCGGGATCTGCCGAACGATCTCGCCGGTATTCGCGTCGACCACGAAAATCAAGGTCTTGCCGCTCGACTCGTCGATCGCGAAGCGTACGCGGCGCTCCGCAGCCCGGAGCAGCTCGTTCAAGTGCTCTACCGCGGCGCCCGCACTTCGCCTGGACATCGGATCGGAAAGCGGCAACGCATCACCGCCATCCGGCGCGGATTTGCCGCCCGCGGGCAGCTCGGATCTCGCGTCACCTCCGCGGAAAGGGGGGCCGGGGACGCGCACCGTCGTTGGCAACACGACGGTCGAGACCGGCGATACGGAATCGGTCATGGCTCGGACCCTTCACGATACGCCTTCTGCTGACCGAAGCCGGTCCGCGGCGCGAGACCGCGGACCGGCAAAGGCGCGTTAACGCAGCAACGCGAGAACCGACTGCGGCGCGGCGTTCGCCTGCGACAGGATGGCCGTGCCGGCCTGCTGCAGGATCTGCGCACGCGTGAGTGCCGCCGTCTCGGCCGCGAAGTCCGCATCCTGGATGCGGCTGCGCGCGGCGGAGAGGTTCTCGACCGCCGACTGCAGGTTCGCGATCGTGGACTCGAAGCGGTTCTGGATCGCGCCGAACTGGCTGCGGAGGCTGTTCACGGACCGCAGCGCGGAGTCGATGCGCGTGATCGTGTCGTTCGCATTTGCAACGGTCGTGACGGACGCCGTGTTCAGCGCCGAACTGCCGAGCGCGTAGGACCCGTCGAAGCCGATGCGATCCTCAGCATTGGCGCCGCCGATCTCGAACTCCTCCGACGAGATCAGGCGGATGGTGCCCCTTGCGGTCCGCTCATCTGCGTCGGTCAGATCGATTCCTGCGTTCACTGTGTTGTTCGTCGTCGGCGTCACCGTTGTGAGGCCCACGGCAGCGGATGCGGTCCCACCAACCGTCTGGTCGATCTCGATATCTCGCCCATCCGCCGCGGAAAGCGTGATGACCCCGTCAGCGAAAGTGGCTATGACGCCGGTCGTCCCGGACTGCGAGTTGATCTGCTGAGCGAACGCGTCGCCCGCGATCTCGGTATCGGTACCGTCGTGGTTCGAGAAGATCGTTACGCCGTTAATCGAGAGCGAATAGCCGGTTTGATCCACATCTGCGAAATTAAACTCGACCGTCGTATCCGCCAACGCCGTCAGGCCGCTGACGCCGGACGAATTGATCGCCTGCGCCTTCGCATACGCGCTCGAAGCGCTCTGACCGTTCGCGGAGCCCGCCACAGACGCCTGAATGGCGACTGCTGCGCGATCGCCGACCGTGATCGTCAGATCGCCTCCGGCGAGAGCCTGGTCGTCGACACCGGCGCCTTGCAGGCCGAGCGCGAGGGTCGAGTCGTATGCCACGCCGCCCGCGTGATCGGCCGTCCGGCCGATGCTCATCGTGCGCATGCTCGTGCCGAGCGTGACGCTGATCGTCTGGCCGACGTTCGCGCCGATCTGGAACGACGCGTTGCCGAACGTGCCGTCGAGCAGCTTCTGGTCGTTGAACGCGGTCTGCGTCGCGATGCGATCGATCTCGGCAAGCCGCTGCTGCACCTCCTCGTCGAGCGCCTGACGGTCCGACGGCGAGTTCGTCGAGTTCGCCGCCTGCACGGCGAGCTCACGGATACGCTGCAGGTTGCTCGTCAACTCGCTCAACGCGCCCTCGGCGGTCTGCGCGAGCGAGATACCGTCATTCGCGTTCCGCACGGCCTGATTCAGACCGCGGATCTGCGTCGTGAAGCGCTCGCTGATCGCGAGGCCCGCAGCGTCGTCCTTCGCGCTGTTGATGCGGAGGCCGGACGAGAGGCGCTGGAGGGAAGTGGCCAGATCGCCTTGCGTCCGAGCAAGGTTGCGCTGCGCGTTCAGCGACAGCACGTTCGTGTTGATCACTTGACTCATGTCAGGAAATCTCCTTCTTGCCTAGCTCAGGTTCGGCCCTCATTGGCCTTTTGTTCGGTCGATGACCGGCCAGCTTCAAATGCGGCCTCGGATCACTCGGCCCCTTTTATCGGGCCGCAGGCAGGAACCTTGAGCGGGAAAGTGCGATCTCCGTCACGAAGGGAGAACGTCGTAGAGCGCGGCGAGCCGTTCGTCCGCATGCGTTACAAAACCACGGGCTCGCGCCCTGATCGCACAGCAGCCGCCAACGGTCGGATGGGGCTCATCGAGCCCGGTGAGCGAGAGCGCGAGCGGCTAAGAAGAGAGCGAAGAGCAGGCAGCCGCTAGACAGAGCGAAGAGCGAGAGGCGTGAGGTCGAGCGCGGATCAGAGATACCGGAACAGCGACAAACCTTGCGTGCGCGAGAACGCCTTCTGCGCGGCGTCGATCTGAAGAAGCTGCTGCGACAGCAGGCTGATCGCCACGGCGTAGTCGAGATCGCGCAAGTCGGACAGCTCGCGGGTCATCTGCACCTCGAACGCCTCGTTGCTCAGGACCTCGTCCTCGACTGCGCGCAGCCGCGCCCCGATCGTCGCCCGCAAGTCGATCACGTGATCGATCGCGCGATCGAGATCGACGAGGGTTTGACCGAGACCGTTGTGAAGGGCCGCACGGCTCGACTCGTCGTTGACCGAGGTTCCGAGCGTTGCGAGCAGGTCGTTCAGCACCGTGAAGACGTCGCGGGCCGTGCTCGGCTCGACGACGAACGTATCGCCCGCCGCGGGCGCTCCGTTCAGCTCGATGCCGATGCCGAGGAACTCTATCGAGCTGCCGGGCGTGTGATCGCCGCTCGCGACGAGCACGTCCGCCGCATCGCGCACCTCGTAGCTCGCCGCCGACACGAACTCGATTCGGTACTCGCCCGGCACCCATGCGTTCGGATCGATCACGGTGCCGGCGCCGAGCACGCCGGATCCGGTATTGGCGGGATCGGCGGACAGGCTGAACGTGCCGTTGCCGCTCGGGATCCGCTGGAAAGCCGCGTCTCCCGCATCGTTGATCGCGACCCGGCGCTCGTCGTTGATCTCGATATAGCGCTGCCCCGAGTCGCCGCGATACTCGACTGAACCGTCCGCGGTCACGACGAACGGCTGCGTGCCCTCGCTGAATCCGGCGAAGAGGTAGCGTCCGTTGCCGTCGACGCTGTTCGCGAGCGCGAGCAGGCCGTCGAAGCGCTCGCGAATCTCGGCCGCGAGACCCGCCCGCTCGCCGTTGCCGAGCGTCGCGTTGTTCGCTTGCAAGGTCAGCTCGCGGATGCGCTGCAGGTTGTCGACGACGTCGGCAAGCACCGTCTCCTCGAGAGACAAGCGGTTTCTCGCAAGCGTACCGTTGTCGCGAAATTGCGCGAGCCGCGCGATCGCCGCGTCGATCTCGGTAATGCGCGCCGCAGCAAACGAATCGTCGGACGGGGCGTTCACGCGCCGGCCGGTGCCGATCTGCGTCTGCGTTTTCATCAGCTGCCGATTCGCTCGTTCGAGCACGGCGAGAAACGTCGCGCGCATTGCGTCGCTGGTGACGCGCATCCCTCTATCTCCTCAGCACCGCGAGCAGCGAGTCGAACAGGGAGTTCGCGACCGCGATCGTTTGCGCGGCCGCCTGGTACATCTGCTCGGTGCGCAACATGTTGGCCGCTTCCTCGTCGAGATTCACGCCGCGCAAAGAGTCGAGCCGGGCCCGCGACTGCTCGAGGAGCGCGGCCTGCGCGTCGCGCCGATTCTGCGTCTCGGCGGAAAGCGTGCCCACCTTGGCGACGGTGCGGCCGACTGCGCTCTGCAGCGTCGTCGCGCCGCCGTCGAGAACGCCGCCGGTGAGCGCGTCGATCATCGCGAGCGCATTGCGGTTGTCGCCGATACCGCCCGCGTTCGACTCGATCACGAAGCGATCGCCGGCGACCGGCGCGCCCGCGAGCGTGACCCGCGCGCCGTTGACGAGCATCTCGTCGCCCGGCGTGTAGGCGAACGCGCCCGCGCCGTTGATGCTGTAAGTCGTCGGATCGATGAACTCTATCGTCGCCGACGTGCCGAGATCGGGATCGGCCGGATCGACGGCGACGAGATCGATGACGCCGTCCCCGACGTTGCCGAGCGCGGCGCGAGTCCGCACGGGCGCAGCGGCGGCCACGCGGTCCGGATCCTCGATCAGCAGCGAGAACCCGGACACCGCGTGCTCGAGCGCGTGGATCGCGAACTGGTCGCCCGCGGGCGGCGGCGCGGCGAACACAATCTCGAGCCCGTCGAAGGTCAGCGGATCGGCGGCGGTGCCGGCGCCGGCCGCCGCGATCTCGGCGCCGGTCGTCGCATCGAGCACGCGATAATCGATGCCGTCGTAATGCAGGTGATAGCTGCGCGGCTTGAGCGCACCGACGTCGGCGATCGTCACGGTCGGAGCCGCGCCGCCGGTATTCGTCGACGCGCCGTGCACGGACGGAGGCGCGAGCGCGAACAGCGCCTGGCCGAGATCGCCGTGCAAGTCCATGCCGTTCATATGCGCGGTATTCGCGGCGCTGACTATGCCGACGGCAATCTGCCCTATCGCGGCGCGCGTCGGCGCGAGCATCTCGCGGCGGAAGTCGAGGAGCGCACCGGTTTCGCCGCCCGTCAGGAACTGCGTCACGGCGACTTCGTTGCCGCCGCCCCGCAGCACCATGTCCGGCTGACGCGGATCGAAGCGGCCCGGCACGGCGGCGAGCTGCATGCTCGTGCCGCCGAGCACGAGCGCCTGACCGCTGCCGATGAAAACGTTCGTCGTGCCGTCCGTCTGCACGACCGTCTGGATGTCGACGAGCTCGGCAAGCCGCTCGAGAAGCTGGTCGCGTTGATCGAGCAAATCGCTCGGCGGGCCGTTCACGCTCGACGTCGTCAGAATGCGCTCGTTCAGCTCGGCCAGACTCTTCCCGATCGAGCTGATCTCGGTCGCGACGACGTCGAGCCGGCGCGCGACCTCGCCTTCGAGGTCGGTCAGCCGGTCGTCGATGCTCGAGAACCGCGCGACGAGCGTCCGCGCCTCGCTGAGGAAGGCTTGCCGCGCGGATGCAGACGCCGGGTCGTTCGCGACGTCCTGCAGGGAGTTCACGAACGACTGCAGCGTCGCGGCGAGACCGATCTGCTCGTCGGCAAGCAGGTTCTCGACGACGGACGCGAGGTTCGAGAACGACTCGGCGCGGTGGAAGCCCGACGATGCGCTGCGCATCTGCGCAGCAGCGACCTCGTCGCTCATGCGGCGAATCCGGCCGATATCGACGCCGCTGCCGACGAAGTGCCCGCCGATACGGTCGGCCGGCCGCTCGGAGAACTCGACTCGTTGCCGCGAGTAGCCCGGCGTGCTCGCGTTCGCGATGTTGTTCGCGGTGACCGACAGCGCCCGCTGCTGTGCGAGCAGCGCCGATACACCGATGTTCAGCAGGTTGGCCACGTGCTCAATCCATCCTTGCGGTCAGGCCGTGGAAACGGCTCGGATCCTGTTCCGCCGCCCCACCGGCTCCGCCGGCAGACGACCCGTCGTGCGTCGCGGTCGCGCGATCGTTATCGGCCGCGCCAGGCCGTTCTTGAGCCGCGTGTGCGACGCCCGTCACACTCGCTTCCGCGATCGGTGCGCTGCGATACACCGCGAGCCACTTCTCGGCGTAGGCCGGATCGGTCGAGTAGCCAGCCTCCGCAAGCGCCCGCGCATACGCTTCGGCATCCGCAGCGCCGTCGCGCGCCTCCGCGTAGCGGGGCAGCCGCTCGATCACGTTCGCGTAGTCGGAGAAGCTTTCCGCGAGGCTCTCGTACGCACGGAAGTCCGCGCGCCGGCGCTCCGGCACGCCGTCGACGATCTCGAGCGTCCACGCCCCCGCCCGGGGGCCGCGCCACGATGCGCCGGCTTTCATGCCGAAGAGGTTGTTCGTCGAGCGGCCGTCCGCGAGCCGCGGGATCGACGCGCCCCAGCCGGTCTCGAGCGCGGCCTGCGCGACGAGGAGCTTCGGATCGACGCCGAGGCGCTTCGCCGCCCGCTCCGCATGCGGCAGCAAGGCGCGCACGAAGTGATCGCGCGCTTCGTCCGTCCGATCGAGACGCGCGGTCGCGTGCCCAGCCGCCTGCGGCGACTTCGCTGCGTGCGCCGAATCGGCGGCCGCGGATCGAGCGCCGGTACTCGGGGTCGCGCGAAGCGCACTCGCAGCGTACGCCGCGAGCGGCGATGCCCCTGCTCCGGGCGTCGAACGTGCATGCGCGACCGCCGACCGCTCCGGCACCGGGAACGCGTTGCCCGACGGCGCCGCAGGCGCGGCCGCCTGCGCGCCGCCGAGCTGCTCGACGAGCATCCGGCCGAAGCCGAGCTCGCCGCGCCGCGCGACGTCGAGCGCGACCTGCTGATCCATCAGCTCGAGATACTGACGCGTATCGCCGCCGTCGAGCAGGCCGTCGCCGAGGCTCGCCGAGCGCGCGCTCTTTAGCAGCATCCCGACGAACAGCGCCTCGAATTGAACGGCCGCCTCCTCGAGCGCGCTCGGGTCGCCGCGCGCGGCGGCCGAGCGCAGCGCCGCGAAGCTGCCGGCATCGACGACGGGGGCGAAGCTCATCGTCAACCTCGCGCCGTCAGATCACGATCAGCTGCGCACGTAGCGCGCCGGCCTCGCGCAGCGCCTCGAGGATCGCGACGAGATCGCCGGGCGCGGCGCCGACCTGGTTCACCGCCTCGACGATCTCGTTCAACGTCACGCCGGGCTCGAACAGGAACATCCGGCTCCCGGTCTCCTCGACCTCGATGTCGGACTGCTCGACGATCGCCGTCTGCCCGAACGAGAACGGGTTCGGCTGGCTGACGAGATCCGTCTCGGTAATGCGTACGACCAGCGAGCCATGCGCGACTGCGGCCGGCGTCACGCGCACCTGGCTGCCGATCACGACTGTGCCGGTGCGCGAGTTCACGATGACCTTCGCCGCAGCCTCTGCCGGCTCGACGACGAGATTCTCGATGTGCGCGAGGTATGCGACCCGCTGACTGTCGTCGATCGGCGCACGCACGCGCACCGAGATCGCATCGAGGGTCTGTGCGACGCCGGCGCCGAGCTCGCCGTTGATCGCCTCGGCGAGCCGATGGGCGGTCGTGAAATCCGGCGTATGCAGGTTCAGCACGATCGAGTCCGCGGAGCCGACGGCGCTCGGCACGGCGCGCTCGACGGTCGCGCCGTTCGGAATCCGCCCGGTGCTAGGTACGTTCACCGAAACCCGAGAGCCGTCGTCGCCGGCGACGCCGAAGCCGCCGACGACGAGGTTGCCTTGTGCGAGCGCGTAGACCTCGCCGTCCGCGCCGCGGAGCGGCGTCATCAGCAAGCTGCCGCCGCGCAGGCTCTGCGCATTGCCGATCGACGAGACGGTCACGTCGATCGTCTGCCCCGGCTTCGCGAACGGCGGCAGCGTCGCGTGGACGATCACGGCCGCGACGTTGCGCAGCTGCGGGTTCACGTTCTCGGGCACGAGCACGCCGAGCTGCGCGAGCATGTTCTTCAGCGCCTGAATCGTGAACGGCGTCTGGCTCGTCTGATCGCCGGTGCCGCTCAAGCCGACGACGAGGCCGTATCCGACCAGCTGATTGCCGCGCACGCCGGCGACGGTCGCGATGTCCTTGATTCGCTCGGCCGACGCGCTCGTGGAGAAAAGGGCGGCGGCCGGCGCGGCGAGCGCGAGCGTGATCAGCACGATCGCGGCACGCCAGACACGGCGCACGGGCTCGGCCGGGACGGAATGCGGTATCTCGCGCCGAAGCGCGCCGCGCCCGACGCCTGCCGCCGCCGATAACCGGACCGCGCTCACAGCGGGAACCACGGCGAGTTGAAGAAGCGCGAGAGCCAGCCCGCGCGGCTCGCGTCCGCGAGTGTACCCTTGCCGCTGTAGACGATCTTCGCGTCCGCAACCTTCGTCGACGGAATCGTGTTGTCCGGCCCGATATCGACCGGACGCACGATCCCGGAGAAGCGGATCAGCTCCTCGCCGTTGTTCAACGTGATCCATTTCTCGCCGCGCACGAGCAGATTGCCGTTCGGCAAACGCTCGGCGACGGTGACGGCGACGCTGCCGTCGAGCCGGTTGCTCTGGCTCGCATCCGCCTGGCCGCTGAACGAGCGCTCGGACGAGATCTCGTTGTTCAGGATCGGCGTGCCGTTGCGCGTGACGGGCCGGCCGCCGAGGATCGGGAAGCCGGTATCGACCTCGGTCGACTTCGCGCTGCTCGCGCTCGATTCCTTCGCCGCGTTCGTGCGCTCGATCAGCCGCACGGTCAGGATGTCGCCGACGTCGTGCGCACGGAGGTCCATGAACAGCGACAAACCGCCGGAGCGGTAGATCGTGCCGGGCTCGGCCGCGGGCGCATAGACGCTCGGGGACACCGGCGAGTAGCGCTCGTCTGCGGCAGGCTCCTGCGGCGCCGACGCGCAGCCGGCGAGCGTCGAGGCGACGACGAAGGCCGCGGCGGGCGCGAAGCGCCGGATCGCGCGGCGGGTCCAATCGAAACTCATCGTCGATCTCCTACAGGTTGTTCGTCACGTGCTCGAGCATGCGGTCGCTCGTCGAGATCGCGCGCGACGCCATCTCGTAGGCGCGCTGCGTCTCGATCATGTTCACGAGCTCCTCGACGACGTTCACGTTCGAGGTCTCGAGCGCTCCCTGCACGAGCAGGCCAAGCCCGTTGAGACCGGGCGTACCGGGCTGCGGCGGGCCGCTCGCGACCGTCTCGAGGTAAAGGTTTTCGCCGCGCGGCTGCAGACCTGCCGGATTGACGAAATCGACGAGCTGGAGCGTGCCGACCTGCACCGAGTCGGACTGCCCCGGAAGCGAGACCGACACGACGCCGTCGCTGCCGACCGTCACGGTCTGCGCGCCGGGCGGAATCGTGATCGCGGGCTCGAGCGTGTAGCCGCTCGACGTCACGAGCTGGCCGTCTGCATCGAGCTGGAACGTGCCGTCGCGCGAGTACGCCTGCGTGCCGTCGGGCAAGCGGATCTCGAAGAAGCCGCGCCCCTGGATCGCGATGTCGAACGCGTTCTCGGTCGTGACGAGATTACCTTGCGAGAACTGCTTGTCGGTCGCGACGACGCGCACGCCGGTGCCGAGATTCAGCCCGGTCGGCGCTTCGCTCTGCTGCGACGTGAGGCCGCCGGCCTGCACGACGTTCTGATACAGCAGATCCTCGAACAGTGCGCGCGCCCGCTTGTATCCGGTCGTGTTGACGTTCGCGAGATTCTGCGAAATCACGGTCATCCGCGTCTGCTGCGCTTCGAGACCGGTCTTCGCTACCCATAACGATTCCATTTGGCGGCTCCTTCGCGTTCCCTAACGCCGTATCCGTCACGCCATTCGAATGAGGTCGGCCGCGCGGCTCGCGTTCTCGTCGGCGACCCGCATCATTCGCACCTCGATCTCGAACTGCCGCGCGAGCTCGATCATGCCGACCAGCATCTCGGCACCGTTCACGTTGCTCGACTCGATGAATCCCGAGACGAGCCGCACGCGGCCGTCGGCATCGGCCGGCTCACCGCCCGCGACCTGCACGCGGCCGTCCGGCCGCTTCTCGAGCGTCGCAGGATCGGGATCGACGAGCTTGATCCTGCCGACCTGCGCGAGCGTCTCCGCGCCTTGGCCCTGCGGCACGATCGAGATCGTGCCGTCGCGGCCGATCACGAGCTCGACGTGCGGCGGGATCGCGATCGGCCCGTTGTCGCCGAGCACGAGATCGCCGCGGCGCGTCTCGAGCAGGCCGAGCGCGTTGATCCTGAGCGCGCCGTCCCGAGTCAGCGCCTCGGTCCCATCAGGCGCCTGCACCGCGATCCAGCCCGAGCCCTCGATCGCGACGTCGAGCGGATTGCCGGTGTCGACGAGCGTGCCGGGCGTCGTGTCGAAACCGAGCCCGCGCGCGACGCTGTTCACCCGCGTCGCGTAGCCCGGCCCCTGGACCGGCATCGCCGAGAAGCGCGCGAGGTCGGCCCGAAAGCCGTTCGTTCCGGCGTTCGCGAGGTTGTTCGCGACGAGCGATTGCGCCTGCATCAGCTGCTTCGCGCCGTTCATCGCGACGTAGATCAAGCGGTCCACGGTGCCCTCCGCTGAAAATTCGTGCCAGGCACGCTTTTTCTAGAAATTCGTGCCAGGCACGATTTTTTCGGCTCGGTCATCAGCGCAGGTTGATGATCGCCTGCGTGACCTGGTCGGCCGTCGAGATCACCTGTGCGTTCGCCTGGAAGTTGCGCTGCGCGGTGATCATCTTGACGAGCTGCTCGGTCAGATCGACGTTCGACGACTCGAGCGCGCCGGCCTGGATCAGGCCGAAGCTCGCCGTGCCGGGAGCGCCGCGGACCGCATCGCCCGACGCAAACGTCTCGCCCCACGACGTATCGCCGAGCTGCCGCAGGCCCTGCAGGTTCGCGAAGTTCGACAGTGCGACCTGTCCGAGCGGCTCGGCCCGTCCGTTCGTGAAGCGCGCGAACAGCACGCCGCTCTCGTCGACATCGATGTCGGAGAAGCGGCCGGCCGCGAAGCCGTCCTGGAACAGCCGGTTCACGCCGAACGCGGAGCCGAACTGCGTCGATTGCGAGACGTCGATCGTCAGGGTCAGCGGCTCCGCGCCGTTGCCTGGATCGTACGCGGGCAGCGCGAAGTCGCCGCTCGCCGGCGTCGCCAGCACGCCGAAACCGGAGTACGTCATCGGGTTCGCGCCGCCGACGGCATTGCCGTCGACGAAGATGTGCGCGTTCCACTCGTTCGGCGTCGCAGTGCGCACGAAGTAGGCCGTGACCGTGTGCGGCGTGCCGAGCGAGTCGTACAGCGTGAGCCCGGTCGAGTGGTTGTACGTCGCAGGATTGTCCGCATCGAACACCGCGATCGACGGCGGCTGCGCGTCGCCCGGCAGATTCACGCCGAACTCGATCGACGACGTCGCCTGCGGCGGCGAGTCCGTCGTCGTCACGCGCAGATCGCTCAGCGAGCCGGTGTTGAACGTACCGGCCGTAGTCGCGGCAAAGACCTGCAGCCGCTGCCCTTGATTGTTGACGACGTAGCCTTCCCGATCGAGATCGAACGAGCCGACTCGGGAATAGACCAGCTGCCCGTTGTCGTTCAGCGTGAAGAAGCCCTCTCCCGCGATCGCGAGATCGAGCGAGCGATCCGTCAGATCGGTGCCGCCCTGCCCGAACTCCTGCATCACGCTCGCGAGCCGAACGCCCATGCCGATTTCCTGCGCACCGGCTGCGAATACGTCCGCGAACTGCGCGCGCGAGCCCTTGAAGCCGATCGTGTTTGCGTTTGCGATGTTGTTCGCGGTGACGTTGAGATCGGCCGAGGCCGCGTTCAACCCGCTCAATGCGACTCTGAATGGCATCTGCTTCTCCTTATCTGCTTCAGCCGATTTCGTGGACTGCGCCGAAGGCCATCTCGCCGAGCTCGCCGAGGCGCAGCGTCAGCCCCCGCGGACCGAACGCGACGCTGTCGACCGGCGCGGTAACGAGCGCCTCGGCGCTCTGCATCTCGTTGCCGTGGCGGAACTGAGCCGAGATCACGTAGCGGCCGGGCGCGGCGCGCTCGCCGTCGTCCGTCATGCCGTCCCAGCTGAACCGCACCGTGCCCGCATCCTGCGCGCCGAGGTCGATACGCCGGACGAGCTGCCCGTCCGCGGCGAGGATCTGCACCTGGACCGCGGTCGAGCTTTGCGGCAGGCGTAAAGCGGCGTCGACGGACTCGCCGTCGCGGAGGTGGGCCACGTCCGAGCGGACCAGCACGTTGCGGCCGACCAGCCCGGCCGCCTGCAGCGCCTGATTCGCGACGAGCGATTCCGACAGCCCGGCGAACGCGCGCTCGAGGTTCGAGATGCCGGATACCGTGCCGAACTGCGCAAGCTGTCCGAGAAACTCACCGCTCTCGAGCGGCTTGAACGGATCCTGGTTCTCGAGCTGCGTGATCATCAGCTTCAGGAACTCTTCCTGGCCGAGCTGTCCTTTGTCGCGCTCGACCTTCGCTTCACTGCCCGCGCTCGAGCCCGCCGCACCGACTCCGTTGACCATTGCCGTTTACCCCTGACCGAGCGACAGCGTGCGCAGCAGCAGCTGCTTGGCCGTGTTGATCACTTCGAGATTGCTCTGATACGAGCGCGACGCCGACAGCATGTTGGCCATCTCCTCGACGGCGTTGACGTTCGCGGCATAGACGAGCCCGTTCTCGTCGGCTTCTGGATGGCCGGGATCGAAGCGCTCGATCGCGGGCGCCCGGCTTTCGACGACGCCGAGAACCCGGACTCCGACCGCCGCCAGTCGGTCGGCGAAAGTCGGCTCCGCAGAGCGAAACACCGCATGACGAGCGCGATAGACCTCGTCGGCGGAGCCCGCGACGTTGTTCATGTTCGCGAGATTGCTCGCGGTCAGGTTGAGGCGCAGCGACTGCGCGCTCAGCGCGCTGCCCGCGACGTCGAACGTGTTGAAGAGACCCATGTCAGCGTCCTCCCGTCAGTGCGAGGCGCAACGTCGAGATACGGCCGTCGAGGAACGACAGACTCGCCTGATACGCGACGGAGTTCTCGGCGAAGCGCGCGAGCTCGAGGTCCGCTTCGACCGTGTTGCCGTCGACCGCGGGCTGGTGCGGCACGCGGTAAGCGAGGTCCGAGGACGGCGCGCTCGACGGCCCGCCGATGTGCCGTCGATGCGTGACGCGAAGGCCGCCGCGCCCCGCGGCGCGATCGAGCGCGGTTGCGAAATCGAAGTCGCGCGCTTTGTAGTGCGGCGTGTCCGCGTTCGCGAGATTCGTCGCGAGCACGTCCATGCGCTGCGATCGCAGGAGCAGCGCGGAAGCGTGTATGCCGAAGATCGGGTCCATGCGTTGCAATCCGAAAAAATTCCGGAGTGCTGGAGCAAACAGCGTGCCAGCACGAAAAACGCCGCGTTCTCTCGCGTTCGCGGGCTCGAGGCGGAAAAGGTTTGCCGCTTCGCCGAAGACGAGGCGGCATCTCGTTGCCGCTTTGCCGCTTCGCGCGGAGATGGCGGCTGCAGGAAAAGCGTGCCTGGCACGATTTTTCGGCCGTGGCACGTCGCTTGCAGAATGTCCTGCATGCGGAATGATTCGAAGCTTGTCTTTCTCGCGGCCGTTGCGATCGTCGCGGGCGGGCCTGCCGCGGGGACGGCCGAGACGGCCTGGGAGTCGCCGGCGAACGTGCGCCAGGCCGCCGAGGCGTTCGCGCGCCGCTTCACCGGGCGTCCGAATGCGGCCGTCGAGGCCGTCGCGGTCGATGATCGGCTGCGCTTGCCCCGCTGCGACGAGCCGCTCGCGGCCGAAGCCGCCGGCGCGTTCAACGCCGGACGCGGCACGGTCGTCGTCGCGTGCCCCGGCGCGAAAGCGTGGCGTCTGTTCGTGCCGGTCAGGCTATCCCACAGCGTGCCGGTCGTCGTCGCGCGCCGTGCGCTGCACCGCAACGCGGTGCTTACGGCCGACGATCTCGAGATCGTCGAGCGTCCCGCGTCGTCGCTGCCGTACGAATATGTCGCGACGCTCGACGCCGCGGTCGGCCTGACCTTGCGGCGCAGCCTGCCGGAAGGCAGCGTGCTCGTGCCGGCGGCCGTCGATCGACCGAGCGTCGTCGAGCGCGGCGCCCGGGTGACGCTGATCGCGGGCGCCGGCGGCGTGCTCGTGAGCTCGGAGGGCGTCGCGCTGCATCGCGCCGCGCTCGGCGAGCGCGTCCGGGTCGAGACGCGCTCCGGACGGATCGTCGAGGGCCGGGCCGAGGCCCCGGACCGGGTGCGGGTCGGATCGTGAAATCGACGCGGGCGGCCTAAAGGATCTTTCCGTTCGGCCGATAACGGGTCCGGCGGCGCCGACAGCACCGCCGGATGGAGAGCGAAATGCCGGAAAAAATTACAAGCGGCAGCTTCAGGCCCACCGAGGCGGCGAGCGCGCGCCGAACCGACGCAAAGCCCGGCAGCGGGCCGGTTCTGCGCAGGCCCGCGCCGCACGATGCGGGCGATACCGTGGAGCTCACGCACTCAGCGAAGTTGATGAGCCGGCTCGAGGACGCCGTCGCGGGCTCGTCGATCGTCGACGCGGGGCGCGTGAGGTCGATCAAGGATGCGCTCGCGGCCGGAACGTACGCGATCGATCCGGACCGGATCGCCGAGCGGATGATTCGCGCCGAGCGCGAGCTGCGTTGATCGCCGTGCCGGAAACGCGCGATTCGCTGAGCTTCGGCCCGCTCGCGGCCGTGGTCGACGAGCAGATTCGCTGCGCGGAAGCGATGCTCGTCGTGCTCGACCGGGAAGCCCGTGCGCTCGACGCGGGCGACGCCGAGGCGTTGAACGATACCGGGGCGGAAAAGGTGCGGCTCGTCGAGACGCTCGATACGCTCGAGCGCGAGCGGCGGGATCTCGCCGCCGCGTCCGGCGCCGCGGCGGACGTCCTCGGCGCGCGCTGGCAGCGCCTGCTCGAGCTCACCGAGCGAATGAAGGCCGAGAACGCGCGCAACGGTGCGCGGGTCGAAGCCCGTCGGCAGCAGGTGATGGCCGCGCTGCGGCTCCTGCGCCGCGCGGATGTGCCGCTGTACGATGCGGCCGGCGTTCGGCAGCCGGTCCGCGAGGGGCGCGAGCTCGGCAGCGCATAACGTGCGATCGGACGCCCCCTTCCGTTCGTGCTTCCTTGGGAAACGAAGATGCTCGTAGTCAGTCGCCGCCCCGATGAATCGATTCTGATCAAGCTCGCCGACGACGTGGACGGCGACCTCAAGATCAAGGACGTGTTTGCGAACGGGCCGATCGAGATCACGCTGCTCGGCGGGAATGGGCGCCGGGTGAAAGTCGGCGTCTCGGCGCCGCCGCAGCTGTCGATCCGGCGCAAGGATCGCTGATCTGCCGTTTCGGGGCGGCGCGCGGCCGCCCTTCGTCCGCTGTTTCGGCCCCGTCAGGCCGCCCTTCGCCGCCTTTCCTTCGTTCTTTGCGCCTCGTCGGGGCGATCCGACCCGACCTGGCACGCCGGAAAATCGTGCCAGGCACGATTTTTCTGAAAAAGCGTGCCTGGCACGAATTTCCAGCGCGAATTTCCAAGCGCCCCGGAGGCGACATAACGGGTCTGGCGGACCGCGGGCGTGCGGCGGGCCGTGGCCGAAACCGGCGCTCCGACGGCCGGCCTGCTGGCCCCGCTCTGGAGGCACGAATGCCGGGCAAAAACAAGCCTTGATTTTGCCCGCTCCGCCCGAAATGCTTCCGTCTAATCCCTTCTTGTCGTCGAGGCGGCGAGGCGCTTCTGATGGAACGTCGACTACTCGCTAGAAGCAAAGTTTCGACCACGGTCTACCTGTCGGTCCCGGGCGGCCGATTGCATCGGTGTCGGGCGAGAAACCTTTCTGCCATGGGGGTATTTCTCGAAATCAAGTCGCTCGGACTGCCGGCAGGCACCGTGGTCAACCTCATTTTCGCCGTGAACCTCGGCGGGGTCGTCCGGCTGCACCGCCGCAAGGCGGTCGTCGCCCACGTCAGCGAGCACGGCGCCGGCCTGATGATGCAGGCCCGACCGCGGCAGCAGCGCCCGGACGGCTCTCCGCGCCGCGCGACGAGCTGAGCGCCCGACGACACGCAACGCTCGCCCCGAGCGGGGCGGGCGCGTAGCGCTAGAAGGCGTCTTTCAGCGCCCGCGTCTTCGCGAACACCTCGACATCGTCCGCGTCCGGCAAGCCGATCGTCTCCCGCAGATTGCGGCTCGTCGGCCTGAGGAACGGGTTCGTCGCGCGCTCCTCGCCGACCGTCGTCGGCACCGTCGGCCGTCCCGCCGCACGCAGCCGGTCGACCTCCTCCGCCCGGCGCTGCAGCGCGGCGTTGTTGGGCTCGACCGTCAGCGCGAACCGCGCGTTCGCCTGCGTGTACTCGTGCGCGCAATAGAGCCGGGTGTCGTCCGGCCATTCGAGGATCTTGCGGAGCGAGCCCCACATTTGCGCGGGACTGCCCTCGAACAGCCGCCCGCAGCCCATCGCGAACAGCGTGTCGCCGACGAACGCGACGCGATCGTCCGGAAAGTGGTAGACGATGTGGCCGCGCGTGTGGCCCGGAGTTTCGCGGACGACAACTCGGCGCGAGCCGAGCCGCAGCTCGTCGCCGTCGCCGACCCCGATGTCGATGCCCGGGATTCGCTCCGCATCCGCGCGGGGGCCGACGATGCGGCAGCCCGTAGCCGCCTTCACCTCGAGATTGCCTCCGGCGTGGTCGAAATGGTGGTGCGTGTTGAAGATGTACGTCAGCGACCACCCGCGGTCCTCGAGCGCCCGCAGTATCGGGGCGACCTCCGGCGTATCGATGCACGCCGTTGCTCCGGAATCCGGGTCATGGACCAGGTACCCATAGTTGTCGCTGAGGCACGGGAACATGTGCACTTCGATTTCGCTCATCGCTGTCTCCGAGGGGCCTAAGTCGAAACGTCGGCATCTGCTGCGCCTTGCGGCCCGGCGCGCGCGACGCGCCTCGTCGCCGCGCGCGTCCCGGCCATTATCTCGAGCCCGCCGCGCTTATCGTACAATGCGGCTCTTTCCCTCGAGCTACGAAACGGCGATGCCGCTGATCACTCTACCCGACGGGTCCACGAAGGCGTTCGACGAGCCGGTCGACGGGCTGACGCTCGCGCGCAGCATCGGCGCGCGCCTCGAGAAGGACGCCGTTGCGATGCGCGTCGACGGCGCGCTGAAGGACCTGACCGCCAAGATCGACCGCGACGCGCGCGTCGAGATCATCACGCGCCATTCGGAGGACGGTCTCGAGCTGCTGCGCCACGACGCGGCGCACGTGATGGCGGAGGCGGTCAAGGAGCTTTATCCCGAGACTCAGGTCACGATCGGCCCCGCGATACAGGACGGGTTCTACTACGATTTCTCCCGCGAGACGCCATTCACGCCGGAGGATCTCGAGCGCATTGAGGAGCGGATGCGCGAGATCGTGCAGCGCGACGAGCCGGTCGTCCGCGAGGAATGGGATCGCGACCGCGCCGTCGAGTTCTTCCGCGGCATCGGCGAGCACTACAAGGCGGAAATCATCGCCGGGATCCCGAGCGAGGAGCCGATCAGCCTGTATCGGCAGGGCGACTTCATCGACCTGTGCCGCGGCCCGCACCTGCCGTCGACGGGGCGCCTCGGCACCGCGTTCAAGCTGACGAAGCTCGCGGGCGCCTACTGGCGCGGCGATTCGCGCAACGAGATGCTGCAGCGCATCTACGGCACCGCGTGGGCCGAGCCGAAGCAGCTCAAGGCCTATCTGGAACGGCTCGAGGAAGCGGAGCGACGCGATCACCGTAAGCTCGGGCGGCAGATGGACCTGTTCCATTTTCAGGACGAGGCGGTCGGCGCGCCGTTCTGGCACCCGAAGGGCTGGACCTTGTTCCAGACGCTCGTGCAGTTTCTCCGCGAGCGCCAGACGGCCGCGGGCTACCGGGAAATCAATACCCCGGAGCTGATGGACCTGAAGCTGTGGGAAGCCTCCGGCCACTGGGAAGCGTTCGGCGAGAACATGTTCACGAGCCAGATCGAGGAGGATCGGATCCTCGCGGTCAAGCCGATGAACTGCCCCGGCCACATTCAGGTGTTCAAGAGCGAGCTGCACAGCTATCGGGAGCTGCCGCTGCGTCTCGCCGAATTCGGCAAGGTGCACCGCTACGAGCCGTCGGGTGCGCTGCACGGGCTGATGCGCGTGCGCGCTTTCACGCAGGACGACGCGCACGTTTTCTGCACCGAGGAGCAGATCACCGAGGAGACGGGCAACGTCTGCAATCTGCTGCTCGGCATCTACCGTGCGTTCGGGTTCGACGACGTGATCATCAAGTTCGCCGATCGGCCGGAGCGGCGGGTCGGCGACGACGCCGTTTGGGACCGCGCCGAAGCCGCGCTGAAGGCGGCTATGGACCAGCTCGGCCTCGAGTACGTCTACAACAAGGGCGAGGGCGCGTTCTACGGCCCGAAGATCGAGTTCGTCCTGCGCGATGCGATCGGCCGCGACTGGCAATGCGGCACGCTGCAGGTCGACCTGAACCTGCCCGGGCGGCTTGGCGCGACGTATATCGGCATGGACGGCGAGAAGCACGTGCCGGTCATGCTTCATCGCGCGATCTTCGGCTCGCTCGAGCGGTTCATCGGCGTGCTGCTCGAGCATTACGCCGGCGTGCTGCCGCTGTGGCTTGCTCCGCAGCAGGTCGTCGTCGCGACGATCACGTCCGACGGCGACGACTACGCGCGGCGCGTCGTCGAGCGGCTGCGCGCCGCGGGGCTGCGCGCCGACGCGGATCTGAGAAACGAGAAGATCAACTACAAAGTCCGCGAGCACTCGCTCGCGAAGGTTCCGGTCATTCTCGCGGTGGGCCGCAAGGAGGTCGCGGAGGAGACCGTGTCGATCCGGCGCCTCGGCGAGCCCGGACAGCGCGTGCTCGGCCTCGAGGAAACGGTCCGAACCCTGGCCGAGGAAGCCGCGCCGCCGCGCGCGTGATACCCCCATGCGACTCATCAGCTTCGAAATCGACAGGCGCGACAGCTTCGGAATCGTCGTCGGCGACGGTGTGATCGACGCCGGCGCACGCCTCAAAGGCGAATTCTCCGGGCTGCGCGACGTGCTCGCGGCCGGGGCCGTCAATCTGCTCCGCGGGCTCGAGGGCCTGTCGCCCGATCTCGCGCTCGCGGACGTGCGGTATCGACCGCCGATCGCGGACGCGGCCGCGAAGTTCCTGTGCGTCGGTATCAATTACATGCCGCACATCCAGGAGATGGGCCGCGGGAGACCCGACTATCCGGTCATCTTCGTGCGCTTCGCGAGCAGCCTCGTCGGTCATCTCGAGCCGATCTTGCGCCCGCGCGAGTCCGTGCAGTTCGATTACGAGGGCGAGCTTGCCGTCGTGATCGGCAAGCGCGCGCGGCGCGTGCCGCGCGAGCGCGCGCTCGAGCACGTCGCAGGCTACGCCTGTTTCAACGACGGCAGCATTCGCGATTTCCAGCGCCACGGCCCGCAGTGGACCGCCGGTAAAAACTTTCAGTCGTCCGGCGCATTCGGCCCGTGGATCGTCACTGCGGACGAGCACAGCGATCCGACCCGGCTCCGGTTGACGACGCGGCTGAACGACGCCGTCGTGCAAGACGAGAGCGTGAGCGAGCTCTGTTTCGACGTTCCGGCGCTGATCGCGTACTGCTCGACGTTCACGCAGCTCGAGCCCGGCGACGTGATCGTCACGGGCACGCCCGGCGGCGTCGGCGCCGGGCGCCAACCGCCGCTGTGGATGAAGGACGGAGACGTCGTCGAGGTCGAAATCTCGGGCATCGGAACGCTGCGCAACCGCGTCATCGATGAGCCCGAGGACTGAACCGCCCCGCTCCGAGCGGAGCTCGTTTCGCATCCTTGCCGCAAGCGCCGCGGCGACGTTCTGCCTGGTCGCCGCCGAGAGCCCGACCGCATCGCAGCCTTCCGATCTCGACTGGATCGATCACGAAGCGCTCGAGAGCGGCGAGATCGTCGTGCGCACCGGCAAGGAAGACGGCGTCGTCGGCGTCGATACGGCGGCGCTGATCAGGGCACCGAGCGAGATCATTTGGGACGTGCTGAAGTCGTGCGAGGTCGCGCCGCAATACGTTTCGAACGTCGTCAGCTGCGAAAGCATCGAGGTGCTCGACGACGGGCGCGCGGAGCTTTTCGTTCAGACGATCAAGCCGATCTTCTTCATGCCGCGCTTCGAGCACGTGTTCCGCCTGGACTACTTCCCGCCGGACCGCATCGACATGACGCGCGTCAGCGGTCCGATGGAGCAGATGGACGGGCGCTGGCAGTTATTGCCGCAGCCCGACGGCGCCGTGCTGCTCGTGCACAGCATGAAGGTCGACCCGGGCATGCCGGTCCCGCGCTTCATCCTTCGGGCGACGATGCGCAAGGAGCTCACGACGATCATGGAGGCCGTCCGGCTCGTGGCCGAGGAGCGGGCCGGCGCGAACGCGGGCGACGCCGGCGACGCCGCCAAACCCTCCTCTCCTTAGCGCGGCACCAGCGACTCGAAGTCGAACAGCGCGCGATCCGCGAGGTGCGACGGCGTGACGTTCTGCAGCGCGCGGAACAGCCGGTCCGTGCGGCCCGGGTCGGCGCGCTCCCACTCGGCGAGCATCGCCTTGATTCTCGCGCGCTGCAGATTCTCCTGCGATCCGCACAGGTTGCACGGGATGATCGGGAAATCGCGGCCGCGCGCGTAGCGGGCGATGTCTTTCTCCGCGCTGTACGCCAGCGGGCGGATGATCACGTGCTTGCCGTCGTCGCTCAGAAGCTTCGGCGGCATCGCCTTGAGACGCCCGCCATGGAACATGTTCAAGAACAGCGTCTCGACGATGTCGTCCCGGTGATGCCCGAGCGCGATCTTCGTCGCGCCGAGCTCGTCGGCGACCCGGTACAGGATGCCGCGCCTCAGGCGCGAGCAGAGCCCGCACATCGTCTTGCCGGGCGCGATCACCCGGGTCACGACCGAGTACGTGTCTTCCTCGACGATGCGGTACTCGACGCCGAGCGCGTCGAGGTATCTCGGCAGCACCTCCGGCGGGAAGCCGGGCTGCTTCTGGTCCAGATTCACTGCGACGAGCCCGAACTCGACCGGTGCGCGCCGCTGCAGGCTCAGCAGCATGTCGAGCAACGTGTAGGAATCCTTGCCGCCCGACAGGCAGACCATCACGCGGTCGCCGTCCTCGATCATCCGATAGTCGGCGATCGCCCTTCCGACCTCGCCGCGCAGCTGCGCCTCGAGCTTCTTGAAGCGGCCGGAGCGGCGCTCCGGGGCCTCGTTCGCATCGAGCTCGTCCGAGTCGATCGTTTTTGGGTCGATCGCCTCTGGGTCGATCGTCGCGTCGTGCGCGGCTTGAGTGGACATCGGCAATAACTCGTCCGGTGAGCTTAAGGGCGTTGAGTACGACTGAAACGGCAGGGCGCGGCCGTCTCGGCGGCCCATGATAACGGATCGCCCGGCGCCGCTGCAGCGCGGCTGCCAAACCCCCGCCGGCGGCCTCCGCCGTCCGCCGCTGAACATAATCGCAAGTTGCTGAACTTAATGGTTCGGTGATGTGAAGCCTATCACTGCAACTATCGCGCGCATTACCTACGGTACCCGTCTCCACATACGTCGACCGGGCGGCCATGAAGCGAACTGTTGTTTCGATCATCCTCGCCGTCGCAGCGCTCGCGATGCTCTCGTCGTTGCTGATGCGGTCGCGCGCGTTGCCGCTCGAAGTGCATCTGTCGCAGAACAGCATGGCGACGGAGATCGAGCGCATTCGCGAGGACTTTGCTGCGCTCGTAGCCGCGCTCGAAGCGGCCCGGCGCGAGATACGCGCTCCGGGCGACGCCGAGCAGAGCCTGCTCGAGCGAGTCGCCGGAGCACCCGACACGCTGCGCCCGATGGCGCAGACGATTCCCGCCGGCAACGTCGAGCGCGTCGCCCTCGAAACCCGCCTCGACGCGTTCGCCCGCAGCGTGCGCGACGCCGAAAATCTTGCGCGCGAGATCCTCGAGGAGCAGAGCGGATATGCCCGCAACGTCGCGTTCGTTCGCGACGAGGGGCCGCGGATCATTCAGCAGATGCGCGAGCTCCGCCTCGACGGCGAGGCCGGCGACGTGTTTCAGCTCGTCGTCGGCACGCTCGATTACGCGTCGCCGGACGGCACGGTCTCGGCATCGGATTTGCGGCTTCTGGTCACGACTTTGTCGCGCGATCAGCGCATCAGCGCGAACATGCCCCGCGAGCTCGACCGGCTCGGCAGCGCCGTCCTGGCCGTCGTCGACGGCAAGGCGCCGCTCGAGCGCAAGCTTCGCGAGCTCGGCGACAATCCGCTCGTGCAGCGCGCCGCGATCGTCGGCGCCGCCGCGCAGGAGGCGTACCGCCGCGCCGTCGCAGGCGTCGAGCAGGCCCGCTTGATGCTCGGCATCTACTCGGCGGCGCTGTTCCTGGTCCTCGGCTTCGCTGCGCTGCGCCTGCAATCGAGCTACCGTGCGCTGAACCGCTCGCATGCGGAGCTCGCGCAGCTCAACGAGTCGCTCGAGCAGCGCGTTGCCGAGCGCACGAAGAAGCTCGCGGACACGCTGAAGAGCCTGAAGGAATCTCAGGTGCAGCTCGTGCAGGCCGAGAAGATGTCGTCCCTCGGTCAGCTGGTCGCCGGCATCAGTCACGAGATCAACACGCCGCTCCTCTATCTCGCGAACAACGCGGTGCTGATCCAGGAGCGCATCCATCTCTTGAAAACCTTCGTCGGACGCTGCAGCGCCGCGTTCTCGATCAAGGCCGACGAATGCGCCGACCGTAACGAGTTCCAGACGCGCTTCATCTCCGCGCTGAAGGACGTCAAGAAGATGCTTCATCAGGAGGATCTCGAGGCGAGCCTGCAGGAAGCCGAGGATCTCGCTCAGGACAGCATCGAAGGCCTCGAGGACCTGACCGAGATGGCGCAGAGCCTGAAGGATTTCAGCCGCCTCGACCGGGCGCCGATCGCGAGCTTCGACGTGAACTCCGGGCTCGACAAGACGCTGACGATCGCCCGCAACGTGATCAAGCACAAAGCGGAGATCCGCAAGTTCTACGGCGAGATCCCCGAGATCGAATGCTCGCCGTCACAGATCAATCAGGTCTTCCTGAACCTGCTCACGAATGCCGCGCAGGCCATCGAGGATCACGGAGAGATCGTGATCACGACGAAGCGCGCCGGCGCCGATCATGTCGCGATCAGCATCGCCGACACCGGCTGCGGAATCCCGGCCTCGATCATCGACAAGATCCGCGATCCGTTCTTCACGACGAAGGAAGTCGGAAGCGGCACGGGCCTCGGCCTGTCGATCGTCGACGAGATCGTTCGCAGCCACGGCGGCAAGCTCCAGATCGAGTCGGAGGTCGGCCGCGGCTCGGTCTTTACGGTCGTCCTGCCGATCAAGAGAACGTCCGCGGACGCGGCGCCCGCCGAGCGCGACGCGCCGGCAGCAGACCTGAATCAAGCCGAGCCGAGTTACGAGCTCGAAGAACTTGCCGAGGCGATCTGATATGGAGATGCAGCCATCCACCTCTCCTGAGCGCCCGCGGCTGCTGTTCGTCGACGACGAGCAGCGCGTGCTGAACTCGATGCGGATCATGTTCCGCCGCGAGTTCGACTTGTTCCTTGCATCGCACGGCGCGCAGGCGCTCGATATCGTCAAGGACAAGGACATCGACGTGATCGTCGCCGATCATCGCATGCCGCAGATGACCGGCGTCGAAGTGCTGACGAAGGTTCGGAAGCTCTCCCCGCGCACCGTGCGCATCCTGCTGACCGGCTACGCCGATCTCGATGCGGTCGAAGGCTCGATCAACGACGGCGAGGTCTTCCGCTTCCTGACGAAGCCGTGCGCGCCGAAGCAGCTGCGCGACACGGTCGTCCTGGCCGCGCAGCTCGCGCGCTCCGCGCCCGCGATGCCGCCTCGCGACGACACCGAGCTCTCGGACGAGGAAGCGCTCGAGATCATTCTCGAGGGCGACAGCGTGTTGCAAGCGCCGGCCTCGTCGCTTGCGGCGACGCGAGAGACGCCCGAGGGGCGGGAGTTCACGTCGACGACGATCCTGCCGGACGCACCGCGCATCGCGGCCGGCTCGCGCCGCGCCGACGACGCGCCGCGCACGGCGCCCGCGCAGGCGAAGCTTGCGAACGGCCTCGGCGTGCTCGTCTTCTCGTCGGACGAGGAGATGATCGAGACCGTGCAGCGCGCGGTTCGCGCCCGCGTCCCGGTGTTTCGCGCATCGAACGTCGTGCAGGTCGTCAAGATTCTGACGGGGCGCGCGCCGGGCGTGCTGATCACCGACATCTCGAGCGAGAAGCGCACGATCCAGTCGATGACCGCGCGCCTGAAGCAACATCTTCCGGAGCTCGTGACGATCGTCGTCTCGCCGCATCGCGACGTGCTCGACATGGTCTGGCTGATCAACCACGGGCAAATTTTCCGCTTCCTGCGCAAGCCGCTGTCCCCTGGCCGCTGTGCGGTCAGCCTGCAGGCCGCGTTGCAGCACCACCGCATGCTGCTCGCGAATCCGGAGCTCGTGAAACGACACGAGGTCGAGGAGACGCAGGACACGGGGGTCATGGATAGCGTGCTGAGCAAGCTCCGCAGCGTCCGGCGGTTATGGGCACACGCATGAGCGAGCCCGGCAACAAGAGCACGCAATCTCCGCAGCAGTCCGACGCGCTGCTTTGGCTCGGCGGCACGATCATCGTCGGCCTCGGCGTCACGTGGCTGCTGCTGTCGAAGCCGTGGGCCGGCGGAGCCGACTTCGATCCCGCGGTGCCGCCGCAAACGCCGGCCGCGCGCGCGCTCGAGGTCGCGGCTGCGCCGGCGGCCGCCGGGTCCGCCGCCGGCGCGCCGTCCGTTCGCGCCGATCTCGAGACGTCGCTCGAGGACAATCCGCTGCGCATGGCCGAGCTCGCCTACGAGGCCGGGATGCTCGTCGAGCCGGAGGATTACAGCGCGTGGGCGCTGTACAAGCGCGCCGCCGAGCAGGACCCGGGCAACGATGCCGCGCGTGCAGGCCTCGAGAAGATCGCGAACGAGCTCTTGAAGCGGGCGAACGTCGCGGTCGAGCAGGGCCGGATCGACGATGCGCTCGCGACGGTCGCGAGAGTCCGCTCGGCGATCCCGGCTCACCCGGGCGCGAACGACCTCGCGTTCAAGATCGAATCGCTGCGGCCCGCGCGCGTACTGCCCGCCGACGAAAGTCAGGCTCGCACGGCCGAGCTCGACGACGAGCGGCCCGCCCGCGCCGAGCCCGCAGATCGAGACGGCGGGCGCACGGCCGCGGAGCCGAGCCCCGCCGCGCCGCCGCCTGCTCCCGAGCCCGCCGCGCCGCAGGTCGATCCGGTGCTCGCGCCGTACTCGGGCTTCGGCGAAGCGCTCGCGCGTAATCGCCTGCTGACGCCGACCGGCTCGAGCGCGAAGCATTTCCTCGACGCGATGATCGCGATCGATCCGAATCACGAGATGACGCGCGATGCGATCAGCCGCTTCTCCGAGGAGCTGCTCGCTCGCGCGAACGCGGCGATCATCGAGCTCGACGCCGCGGCCGCCGAGACCTGGCTCGAGGAAGCCGGCCGGCTCGGCGTGAACGCCGTGCCGGTGGCCGATGCACGCGAGCGGCTGCGCCGCCGCTTGATCGAAGCCGAGACCGCGCGCCGCGTGCCCGTCTCCGCTCTCGAGCTGACGCATTACGTCCCGCCGAGCTTCCCGCCGCGCGCGCTCGAGCGTTCGTTCGAGGGCTGGGTCGATCTCGAGTTCACGGTCGGCCGTGACGGCAGACCGCGTGACATCGTTGTGACCGATGCGTCGAACAACACCTTCTTCCGCCGCGAAGCGGTCGAAGCGGTCGAGCAGTGGCGCTTCGTGCCGCGCGTCTTCATGGACGAGATCATCGAGCAGCGGGCGTATACGCGGATCCGCTTTACGTTCGATTGACGGCGCTCGCCGGCACGAGCGCCGTCGTTGACATAATTCCTCGTTTTGTCGTGAAAAACTGACGCGGGCACGGAGTTGAGCTAGAGTCGTTCGGTAAACGGAAAGGCCCGGAAGCTGAAACGATGAATCGTCGCCACTCTCGTCTGCTCGTCCTGCTGCCGCTGCTCTTCGCGGCCGGTGCTGCCACGGCGCAAACCGAAAACGCGCCGCTGCGCCCGCTGATCCAGGTGCAGCCCGAGTATCCGCAATCCGCGATCGAGCAAGGTGCCCAGGGGTTCGTCGAGCTGGACGTCACGGTCGGCGAGCGCGGGACGGTCGATGCTGCCGTCGTCGTCTCCTCGGCGCCGGCAGGCGTGTTCGACGAGTCCGCACGCAATTCGGTGCTGCGCTGGCGCTATCCCGCCGAGGACGGCCGCGCGCCGCAGACCGTCCGGGAGCGCATCGAGTACCGCGTGCCGGTCGAGCCGACGATTCCGGGCCGCGCACGAGATGCGGCGCCCGCCGCGCCGGTCGCAATCGGCTCCGCTTCACGGAATACATGCATCCGCGAGGAATCGAAATTCAACTACGGCGACAGGGTCGAGATCGTACTGATGAACACATGCGACTCGGCGCTCGCGATCGCGGGCTGTGCGCACGGCACCGGCCAGTACGGCGGTCGCTGGGCCTGCTCGACGACCGAGCGTGCGGGGACTCTGCTCGTTCCGCCCGGCGACGCTCGCGTCGGCAATTCGACGTCAGTCGGCGAAGGCGTCGCGCTGACGTTCATCGATCGTTTCGTCGTCTCCCGAGCGCCGAACTCGGAGTACTGGTGGCTCGCGTGCTCGCTCGCAGACAGCGCGTGCCGTGACGCCGCGAGCGCGTGGGTCCGCGCCCTCGATGGACAGCCCGGCAGCGCCGATCCGCAGGGGCGCAGCTCGCTGCCGCTCGCTCGCTCGTACTGACGAAGCGCCGCGCGTCCGTGTAGTACGATAGGCGCAACTGCCGCGGTGGAAGCGGTGACGGAGCCATCGTGCCGAGAGAAGAGCTGAAGCGACAACTCGATCGCCTGCATGCCGAGCTGGCCGCCGCGCCGGAGCTCGACGCCGAAACCCGCGAAATGCTCGAGGCCGTCGCGAAAGAGATCGAGCGCACCCTCGAAGGCCGGCACGACGAGCCGCATACCGTCCGCGAGCGGGTCGAAGGGGCCACGGTCCGGTTCGAGGCCGAGCACCCGCGCTTCGCGCGCGTGCTGAGCGAGGTCACGGACGCGCTCGCGAAGATCGGCGTCTAACCTGCGCGGCGCCGCCGGCGCACGAGTTGCGCCGGCGCCGGGTCCGCCGCCATTCTCCTGACCGTCCGTCCTTGGTAGTGTCTCGGAAGCGCCGCGTGCCAGCACATCTACGCGGTCCATCATTCGAGGCAGATCATTCGATTGCGCGAAATGGAGGGAATCTCCACCCACCTGCCTACGGTCAAGCAGCTGCGCTACTTCGTCGCGCTCGCCGAGCACCGTCACTTCGGTCGCGCAGCGGCGGCTTGCCACGTCTCGCAGTCCGCATTCAGCGTCGCGATCCGCGAGCTCGAAACCCTGCTCGGCGCGAATCTGGTCGACCGGACGAACCGTAAGGTCACGATCACGGCGACCGGACGCGAAGTCGCTGCCCGCGCGAAGCGCTGCTTGCGCGACCTGACGGCGCTCGCGGAGGCCGCGCGGCGCCAGGACCGGCCGCTCGAGGGGCCGCTGCACCTCGGCGTGATCCCGACGATCGCCCCGTTCCTGCTGCCGCGCGTCCTGCCGGCAGTCCGACAAACGTTTCCGCAGCTGAAGCTCTTTCTGCACGAGGACGTCACGCAGAAGCTGTACGAGCAGCTAATGGAAGGCGACCTCGATCTCGTGCTGCTCGCGCTGCCGTTCGACCTCGCGGGCGTCGAGCGGATGGTGCTCTTCAAGGACCGGTTCCGGCTCGCGGCCCGCAAAGGGAGCAAGCTCGTCGATCCGGAGCACTATCGACCGGACCGGCTGCGCGACGGCAGCGTGCTGCTGCTGCGCGAGGGTCACTGCCTGCGCGAGCACGCGATGGACGCCTGCCGGATTCGCGATACCGAGAAGATGAGCGCGTTCTCCGCGTCGAGCCTGCTGACGTTGATCGAGATGGTCGACGCCGACCTCGGCGTCACGTTCCTGCCGGAGATGGCCGAGGGCTCCGCGCTGCTGCAGAACACGCAGGTCGCGACCTACCCGCTCGCCGACAACAACTACCGCAGCATCGGCCTCATCTGGCGGCGCGGCAGCCCGCGCCGCGACGAGTTCGAGAAGCTCGGCGAGTTTCTCGCTGCGCAGCACAAGAAGGGCGACGCGCCCGAAGCGCGCGCGCACGCACCGTCGGGCTGACCGGCCGCGCTCTGCACCGCTCCCGCGCTCGACGGGCCGACGAGCGGCGGGACACTAGGCGCGAGCGCGCGCTCATCCGAGCGCCCCGCGCCGACGAGCGCGAACGAACACCGCCGCGGCCGACAGGAACAGCAGCGCCGGGAGCGACGCGGCGCCGCCGCCGCCATGCTCGTGCACGATGACGACGGGCGCAGGCGTATCGTGCTCGCGATCCTCGAGCGGCAGCAGCGCGAACGCCGAGGACTGCACGGGGCCGAGCTCGTCCTGAAAAACGTTGGTATCGGCGTCGTAGATCTCGATTAGCAGATCGTATTCGCCGGGCGGATAGCCGGAGACGAGCTCGGTCTCGACCTCGTACGCGTCGTCCGGCGTCTCGCCGTCCACGCGGAAATCGTCCGTCTCGTGCAGCAGCTCCCACACGACGCCGTCCGCGCTGACGTAAAGCGCCGCGTACACCCACGCATGCTTGTAGTAGCTATCGACGTCGAACGTCACGCGCAGATAGCGATAGTAGCCGTCGTTGTCGGCATCGAAGAACATCTCGATGCCGGCGTCGTAGATCCAGTGATCCGACAGGAACGCGGAAGCCGTGTGCGATGCGCCGTCCTTCGCGCCGTTCTTCGAGCGCACGACGCGCTCGTTCGGCCCGATCCGCCGCTCGGTGAACGCCCCGATCTCGCGCAAAGTGTCGGGATCGCGCTCCGCCTTGTAGCCGGACGCGGAACGCACGACGTGCTCGACGTCGGCATCCGCCGACACCGCGAGCGGCCATGCCGCGGCAAGGCAGGCCGTCAAGCACAGGCTCTCGAGACTCTTTGCGTTCATCCCAGCCTCCCGGTCTTCCGATCCGTTCGGCACGATTAGAGCCGAGCCAAGCTGAATGGCGACTGAGCAGGCGCCGAGCCGCGCTCGCGGCGCAAGAAACGGCTCTTATGTGAACGATTTCCGCCGCGCGCGGTCCCTGGATGTGCCCGCGCGAGCGGCACACGCTAAACTCGAGACCTCCGCCTCTCCGATACTCCCGATGGCCGCCATTGCTCCCCCGACAGCCCCCGATCTTTTCGCGTACCGCAAGTACTGGGCCGCGCGTTTGACGCCCGCACCGGTGCTGCCGATGTCTCGCGAGGAGATGGACGCGCTCGGCTGGGACGAGTGCGACGTGATCATCGTCACCGGCGATGCGTACGTCGACCATCCGAGCTTCGGCATGGCCGTGATCGGCCGCGTGCTCGAGGCGCACGGCTTCCGCGTCGGGATCATCGCGCAGCCCGACTGGCGCTCGAAGCAGGACTTCATGCGGCTCGGCCGTCCGCGCCTCTTCTACGGCATCACCGCCGGGAACATGGATTCGATGGTGAACCGCTACACGGCGGATCGGCGGCTGCGCAGCGACGACGCGTACACGCCGGGCGGCGTCGGCGGGCAGCGTCCGGACCGTTCCGTGATCGTCTACTCGCAACGGGCGCGGGAGGCGTATGCCGACGTGCCGATCGTGATCGGCGGCATCGAGGCGAGCCTGCGCCGCATCGCGCACTTCGATTACTGGCAGGAGAAGGTCCGGCGCTCGATCTTGCTCGACTCGAAAGCGGATCTGCTCGTGTTTGGCAACGGCGAGCGGCAGATCGTCGAGATCGCGCACCGGCTCGCAGCCGGGCAGCGGCCGGACGAGATTCGCGACGTTCGCGGGACCGCGTTCCTCGGCACGCGCGCGGAAGCCGGCTGGACCGAGATCGACTCGACGGACATCGATACGCCGGGCGCGATCGACGCCCATCCGGACCCGTATGCGATGGCGCCCGAGGCGCCCGCGCGTCGCCGCGCGGACCCTGACGTGCACGTCGTGCGCTTCACGCGCCGGGTTCCGCGCACGGACCGCGACAAGAGCTATATCCGGCTGCCGGACTACGACGCGGTGCGTGACGATCCGGTGCTGTACGCGCATGCGTCGCGGATCCTGCACACGGAAGCGAATCCCGGCAACGCACGCGCGCTCGTGCAGCGGCACGGCGATGCCGAGCTCTGGCTCAACGTGCCGCCGGTGCCGCTCACGACCGCGGAGATGGACCGGATTTACGAGCTGCCGTATACGCGGCGTCCGCATCCCGCGTACGGCGACGCGCGCATCCCGGCGTACGAGATGATCCGCTTCTCCGTGACGATCCAACGCGGCTGCTTCGGCGGCTGCACGTTCTGCTCGATCACCGAGCACGAGGGCCGGATCATCCAGAGCCGCAGCGAGGATTCGATCCTTCGCGAGATCGAGACGATCCGCGATTCCGTTCCGGGCTTCACCGGCGTGATCTCCGATCTCGGCGGCCCGACCGCGAACATGTATCGGCTCGCATGCAAGAGCCGCGAGATCGAGACGGCGTGCCGGCGCCCGTCGTGCGTGTATCCCGGCATCTGCCCGAACCTCGATACGAATCACGCGCCGCTGATCAGGCTGTACCGCCGCGCGCGCGAGCTGCCGGGCGTGAAGAAGGTCCTGATCGCATCGGGCGTGCGCTACGACCTCGCGGCCGAGTCGCCGGAGTACGTGAAGGAGCTGGCCGAGCATCACGTCGGCGGCTACCTGAAGATCGCGCCGGAGGCGATCTCCGAAGGTCCGCTCTCGAAGATGATGAAGCCGGGCATCGGCACGTACCACCGCTTCAAGAAGCTCTTCGACCGCTACTCGAAGGCCGCCGGCAAGGAGCAGTACCTGATCCCGTATTTCATCGCCGCGCATCCCGGCACGACCGACGAGGACATGCTCGAGCTCGCGCTCTGGCTGAAGCGCAACGGCTTTCGCGCGGACCAGGTGCAGGCGTTCCTGCCCGGACCGATGGCGACCGCGACCGCGATGTATCACTCGGGCAAGAATCCGCTGAAGCGCGTCACACGCGACAGCGAGGACGTGCACATCCCGAAAGGGCTGAAGGTTCGGCGGCTGCACAAGGCATTCCTGCGCTACCATGACCCGAACAATTGGCCGATGCTGCGCGAGGCGTTGATTCGCATGGGCCGCGCGGACCTGATCGGCAACGGCAAGCAGCACCTCGTGCCGCGGTATCAGCCGCCCGGCACGGGCCGCACGCCGGAAGGTCGCCGCAAGCCCGCGCGCAGCCGGCCGTTCAAAACGCAGCACACGCGCTAGCCGGGCAATCCGCGCCGGGAAATCCGTGCCAGGCACCCTTTTTTGCGAAGAGGACGAATGCCGCCGCAAACGAGGATCTCGAGACCGGGCCGCGCCCACCGCAGAGTACGCACGAAGCTGCGCGCGGCGCCGGCCGTCGCGGCGCTCGTCGTCGGCGCGCTCGTCGGGTCGGCGCTAGCGCCCGGGCCCGGGCGGCTCGCGGCCGAAGAGCTTCCGGACGAGCTCACATCCGCGCCGGACGATGCGCTCGCCGGAGTCCGTGCCGAGTTCACCGCGGCGCTGCAGCGGGTCCGCGCGGGCGCCGATACGGGCCCGACGACGGACAGCATGCAGCTTCGCGAGTACCCGCTCTACCGCTATCTCGAGGCTGCGCGCATCGGGCAGGCGCTCGCGGCCACATCCGGCAGTCGAGAAAGCGCCGCCGACGTCGCGGCGCGAGCCTTCCTCGCGCGTTACGGCGACGAGCCGGTCACGCGCAGCGTACGGCGCGCGCTGCTCGACAGCCTCGCGCGACGCGAGCGCTGGTCCGAGTTTCTCGCCGATGCAGATCGCGAGACGAGCGACACGTCCGTGCGCTGCCTGATCTTTCAGGCGCGAATCGCGCTCGGCGAGCACGACGGCCTCGCGGACGAGATCGCGCAAACGTGGCTCACGGGACAGCGCCTGCCGTCGGACTGCGAGCCGGCCTTCGAATGGCTTCGCGCCGAAGGCCGGATGACGGACGAGCTGATCGAAGCGCGCGTGCGTCTGCTGCTCGAGAACGGGCAGCCCGGCTTCGCGCGGGTGATCGCCGGTCGGCTCCCGGCCGAGCGGGCACGGCCGTGGCAGCTTTGGGCGGACCTGATCGAGCGCCCGCGCGAGACGCTCGATCGCCTGCTCGCCGACCCGGCTGCGACGGTGCCGGACGGCGCGCTCGCCGACGGCTGGGCGCGCCTCACGCGCAACCGTCCGGGCGATGCGCTCGAGCAGTTTCCGGCCCTCGTCGAGCGCTTCCGGCTCGATGCGTCGGAGGCAAGCCGCGCCGCGCTCGCGCTCGCGCTCGGGCTCGCATGGGACCGCCGCCCCGAGGCGCTCGAGTACTTCGCACGAGTCGCGCCGGCCGATCTCGACGACTACGCGCTCGGCTGGGTCGCTCGCGCGGCGCTCTGGGCGGGCGACTTTCGGCTCGCGGGCGACGCGATCCTCGCGATGTCGCCCGAGCAGCAGAGCGAGACGCGCTGGCGCTACTGGGCCGCGCGTGCCGCCGAGCAGCGCGGCGAGCACCGGCGCGCGCGCGAGCTGTATCGCAGCGTCGTGCCGACGGACAACTACTACGCAGCGATGGCCGCGGCGCGGCTCGGCGAGCCGATGACGCCGCGCCAGACCGACGTGCCGGTCGATACGCGCCGGCTCGAGCGGCTGGCCGCGCTTGCGCCGTTCGTCCGCGCACGCGAGCTGCTGCGCGTGCGGACGCCGGCCGAGGCTGCGGCCGAATGGCGCTACGGCTCGAGCGAGATCGACGCCGCGGACCGGCTGCAGACGATCCATCTCGGCATGAGCTGGGGCTGGTACGACGTCGCCGTCGCGACTGCGACGTCGCAAAGCGTCTTCGACGACTACCGCCTGCTCTATCCGACCCCGTACGACGAGCCCGTTCGCGCCGCGGCGGCGCTGACCGGCATCGACCCCGCGCTGCTCTATGGCGTGATCCGGCAGGAGAGCCTGTATCGGGCGGACGCCGCTTCGGCGGCCGGCGCGTTCGGGCTCGCGCAGCTGCGTCTCGAGACCGCGCAGCGCGTCGCGAGACGGCTCGGCCGCCCGCCGCCGAGCCGCGCGGATCTGCTCGTGCCGGAGATCAACGTGATCCTCGGCGCCGCCGAGCTTCGCTCGCTCCTCGATCAGTTCGACGGCCAGCTGCCGCTCGCGCTCGCCGCTTACAACGCGGGACCGAACGCGGCCCGGCGCTGGCGGCCGAACCGACCGCTCGACGCGGACATCTGGATCGAGAACGTTCCGTTCAACGAGACGCGCGACTACGTGCAGCGTGTGCTATGGCACAGCCTCGTATTCGCGTGGCTCGACAGCGGCGAAGGCCGCGACACGCGCGAATGGCTGTCGGCGATCCGGCCGGCCGCGGACGCGCAAGAGCTGCACGCGGAACGATAGCGTCGGAGCTTTACGCGGCGTCGTCGGCCGTGACCCGCCGCGGCGTAGACGGAAACGGACATTGGCACGACACGACGGCGCCGCCGTCCGGGCGCGTGACGGCTGTCAGCTCGCCGCCGATCGCGCGCGCGCGGTATCGCATGATGTGCATGCCCATGCCGCCGCTCGCGGACTTCGTACGCTTGAAGCCGACGCCGTTATCCTCGATCGTCAGCGTCAAATTGTCCGCGACGACCTTCGCGCGAATGTCGACCCGCGTCGCCTTGCCGTGCTTTACCGCGTTCGTCACGGCTTCCTGCGCAATGCGATAGAGATTGTTCGCGCTCTCCTCGCTGAGCTGATCGAGCTTCGCAGTGGCGTGCACGCGGCACTCGACACCGAACATCGACTGCGAACGCGCCGCGAGCTGCTCGAGCGCATGCCGCAGCGTCACGCCGGCCTCGCGCGGTACGGGGCTCAGGCCGCGCGCGAGCTCGGAGGTTTGCGCGATCGCCTGGTTGATCAGATCGATCGCCTGCTGAAGATTCGAGCCGTCGAGACTTGCGTCCGCCGGAAGCTTCTTACGCAGCGGCTCGAGCATCAGCTTCACGCCGGTCAGGATCTGCCCGAGGCCGTCGTGCAAGTCGTGCCCGATGTGATAGCGCTCGCGCTCGACGCTGCTCACGATCTGCCGCTCGAGGTCCACGCGCTCCGTCACGTCCGTGACGGTGACCATGACCTGATCCTCGCCGATGCGCACGAAACGCGATTCGACGAAGCGCCGTATGCCGTTCACGATGCGCGTGTACTCCCACTTCTGCACGCCGCCGCTCTCGAGCGCTTTCGCGCGATAAAGGGCATGCATGCGCGCGAACTCCTCGTCGAAGAGCTCGTCGACGCGCTTGCCGACGAAGTGCTCGGGACGAAACCCGAGCAGGCGCGTGATCGGCTCGGGCACGTGTGCGTCGAGATAAAGCCCGTCGCGGGAGACGCGCATCAGCATGTCCGGATGCGCGTCCATCAACGCGCGCGAGCGCGCCTCCGACGCGCGCAGCGCCTGCTCCGCGACATGCCGCTCGGTGATGTCCTCGGTGTGATGGACGACGTGATCGGAGTGGATCGGGATCAACGTCACCGACAGGCGCCGCACGACGCCGGAGCGGTATTGGTAATCGAGCTCTATCTGCCGCACGGCGCCGCTCGCGAGGCACTCGTCGAGCTGCCCGACGAAATCGAGCCCCTTCTGCAGCGCCTTCGCGCTGCAGCCGATCACGAACTCCCGCGCCATCGAGCGCACGCGCTCGATCGCAGCTTTGTTGCAGGCGACGAGCTTGAAGTCCCCGCCGTCGCGGCGCCAGATGTACGCAGGCCCGGGCAGGCTCTCGAAATGCGCCTTGAACAGACTCTCGTCGAGGCCGAGCTTCAATAGCTCCTCGAACGTTGCTTCACGCGCCGCACCGTCTTCCGCTGACTGCTCGGCAGCGGGCGGCGCAGCGCTCGCGCCGGCCCGCGGACCCCCTTCGGCCATGCCCCCTCCGGAACCGACCCTCGACCCTCTACGTCAAGCTTACCGCTAAGGCCGAACCGAACGCACGAGACGCGGATAGAAATAGGCGAGCGAGCCGAATCGCGCGAAATAGTGCACGTAGAACGCCGCCCAGAGCCCGTGATTGCCGTGACCGCGAAGCAGCCACCACGCGCCGAGGAAAATTCCGAGCGACAGAAGCATCGCATTGCGCATATCGACGGTGCGCGTAGCGCCGATGAAGATGCCGTCGAGCTGGAACGCCCAGACCCCGAGCAGCGGCGCGGCCGCGGCCCACGGCAGATAGTCGCGCCCCGCCTGCCGCGCGGCCGGATCTACGGTCAGGAGGTCGATCAGCGCGGGCCCGAACGCCGCGAAAGCTACGGAAATCACCGCTGCGATCGCGGCGGCCCAGGCCGTCGTCATCCGCGATGCGGCGACGAGCGCTGCGCGCCGCCCCGCCCCGACCGCCCGGCCCACGAAGGTTTCGGTCGCGAACGCGAGCCCGTCGAGAAAGAACGCGGCGCCCCCCATGAACTGCAGCAGCACGGCATTCGCCGCGAGGATCACGTCTCCCTGGCGCGCGCTCTCGGCGTTGAACCAAACAAAGACCATCAGCAGCGCGAGCGTGCGAATCATGATGTCCACGTTCACCGTGAACGTGCGCTTCAGCCTCTCGCGAATCAGCAGCCGGTCGACGGAGATGCGCGCGCCGAGCCGGCCCGCCTCGCGCCAAGCGATTGCGAGCCCGGCCGCAGCGGCCGCCGTCTCGGCGAGCACCGTGCCGAACGCGACGCCGCGAACGTCCCAGCCGAAGCCGATCACGAACAGAATATCGAGCGCGATGTTCGTGACGTTCAGCAACAGCTGCAGCACGAGCCCGAGGTCGGTGCGGCCGAGCCCGATGAACCAGCCGAGCAGCGCGTAGTTCACGAGCGTGACCGGCGCCGCCCAGATCCGAATATCGAAATACCCGCGGGCGAGAGACTCGACCCGCTCGCTCGCGTCGAGAAAAGCGAACGCTCCCTCGCGGATCGGCCATGCGAGCACGACGAGCGCGACACCGACGGAAGCCGCGATCAGCAGCGAGCGGCCGAGCACGGCGACGACCTCGTCGGCGTCGCCCGCGCCGTGCGCCTGCGCGGTCAGCCCGGTCGTGCCCATGCGCAGGAAACTGAACGCCCAGAAGACGAACGTGAAGATCAGCGCGCCGAGAGCGACCGCGCCGATATACGCGGGATCCGGAATTCGGCCGACGACCGCCGTGTCGACAACGCCGAGCAGCGGCGTCGTGACGTTCGAGAGCATGACCGGCACGGCGACCGCGAGGATCGACCGGTGGGTCAGCGGACGCAGCGTTATCGACGTCATCGGAGATCGGTCATCGATGAGGATCGGGACGGGCTCTGTGGCGGGCGAAAATCCGGCGCCGGGAGCCCGCCACGCGAAGGCGGCAAGTGTATACGAGGAGCGCCCGCGCGCCGGATGTCGAGCGGCGAGGAGGATCGTCGCGAACCACGCCCGGCGGCCGGCCGCGAAGGGCCTGCGCTCGCTCGTCGGCGGCGCGGGGCGGGCGTCGCCAGCGCTTTCGAGCGGCCCGAAGCCCCGATCCAGCGTTGTTTAACGGTTAACAAACCGTAGATAACTCGCCGCTCGGACGCGGTCGGGGTAGCGTTCACAGGACTTTAACTCGTGGCGCTCCCCCGTGCCTGGAACGGTTATGAGAACGGTACCCCTTGGTTTCGTCGCGGCGGCCGTCGCCGCCGCCCTCTCCGCGCCCGCGTCGGCGCAACCGCCGGACGAGGAGGTGATCGTCACCGGACGCCGGCTCGAGGAGACGATTCCGCAGGAGCTCGAGCGGTTCGGCAACCGGCTCGAGACGGTCGACCGCGCAGCGATCGACCTCGGCGGCTTCAACGACCTGTCACAGACGTTGCAGATGCAGGTGCCGGCCTTCTACGTCGCGCCGAGGAACGGGCCGTTCGACTATATGAACTGCTCGTTACAGGGCTCCCGCTGCGAGGACGTGCTTTTCCTCGTAGACGGCGTCCGGATCGCGAACCGGCTCTACAACACGACGACGCCGCTCGACACGATCCCTGCGCACACCATCGACCGCATCGAGGTGCTCTACGGGGGTCAGGGCATCTTCTACGGGACGCAATCGGTCGCCGGCGTCGTGAACATCGTGACGAGCGCGTTCACCGGCGAGCCGGGCGGCAGCGTCGACATCGGCTTCGACGAGCACGACGGCGTCCACGTCTCGGCCGACTATCGCACCGGGTTCGACGGTCACAACTTCGTGCTGTTCGCGTCGCGGGACGAGTCCGACGGTTTCGCTCCGTTCCCCGCGGAGGACTTTCAGCCGAGCGCGACGCTGCGCAAGCGCGGCTACGAGGTCTCGACCTACGGGCTGAAGTACGGCTACGACTTCTCGGCTGCGTCGCGCCTCTCGGTGCTGCTGCAGCGCACCGACAATACGCTCGACAACCCGCTGCCGTTCGGCGTCGCGAAGCGCGACAACCGCCGCGTCGAGGATCTCGTTACGCTGAAGTGGGACTACGCGCTCGGCGACGACGTGGACCTGTATCTGAAGGCCTATTACCACGACTGGGATACCCGCTGGGACGACATTCGCAACGACATCGACCCGGACGGCACGCTGACCGGCACGCAGACGGTCCTGTTCGACGATACGTTCTGGGGCTTCGAGGATTACGGCGTCACGGCGCTCGCAAGCATCCGCGCGAACGAGCTGATCGACTATTCGATCGGCTACGACTATCAGCGCTTCTGGGGACACGACGACGTCTGGCGGATCGACGACAAGACGGAAACCGCGCACGCGATCTACGGGCAGGTACGCACGTCCGACGCGGCGCTGCCCCGCTCGGATCTCGCGTTCGGCGTGCGCTACAACACGACGAGCGGCAACGCGGACGGAACCGTCTGGAACTTCAGCGGCAGGCACGAGCTGACGGACCGGCTCTATCTGCGCGGGCAAATCGGCACGTCGTTCCGGCTCCCCGACGCCGAGGAGCTGTACCTCACCGAGGACGGCGTCGAGTCCGGCAACCCGAACCTCGAGGCCGAGGAGAGCCGCAACTTCGAGATCGGCGTCGGCGGCGGCTCGCAGGGCGGCGCCTTCGGCTGGCAGCTGGTCTACTTCGCGCGCGAGGTCGACAACCTGATCGGCGTCGACTTCGACGATGCCGCTCATCCCGATGGCATCTTCACGAACTTCGCGCAGACGGCCGAGTTCGACGGCTTCGAGCTGATCTTGAACGGCCGGCTTTCGGAGACATTGTCCGCGAGCTTCAGCTACACGACGAGCGACGCGAAGCTAGAAGGCACGGGGCAGCAGATCCAGGACATTCCGGAGTCGATCGCGAAGCTCGGGCTGACGTACCGGCCGGTCGCCGCGCCGTTCGAGCTCGGCCTGTCGGTGCTCGCAGTCGGCGATGTCTTCGACGACGTGAGCCGGATCGGCCGCGTCGAGCACGGCGGCTACACCGTTGTCGATCTCTCCGCCGCGTATTACGTCGACTCCGCCCGCCGGCATCGTATCGGTGCGCGGCTCGAGAATCTGCTCGACGAGGACTACGCAACGTCGCTCGGCCGCGGCACGCGCGATGCCGACGGCTCGTTCTATGCGTACCGCAACCGCGGCGCGCCGCGTACGTTGAATGTGAGCTACAGTTACCGCTGGTAGGACGACGCACAGAGGAGAACGCATGCGCATCGATGCGACGAAGATTTTTTCGCTAGTGCTGCTCGCGGCGGCCGCCGCCTCTGCATCGGAAGCGCGTGCGCAGGATTGGAACGAGATTCCGCTGCCGGAGCACACGTTCTGGGAGCTCGACGGCGACTTTCGCAGCGATGTCATCGACATTCCGCTCGGACCGGGCGGCGAGCTCGAGTACAAGCTCGCGATAGAGGAAGGCGCCGCAGTCGTCTACGAATGGGACGTGCTCGACATCGAGGATCCGGAGCTCCTTTACTCCGAATTCCACGGCCACACGGAGCGCGTCGGCAGCGAGCCGGGCGACCTGATGTTCTATCGGAAAGCGTCCGGCGGCAGCGAGCGAGGGATGCTGATCGCGCCGTTCTCCGGGATCCACGGCTGGTACTTGGTGAACGGCAGCGATGCGCCGATCGTCGTACGCCTCGAGGTCGCAGGCTTCTACTCGCTCGTCGACGAATAGCGCGGCGGAGTCATTCCTTGCCGCGCGGCGGCTCGAGCCGCCCCCGCTCGGCGAACATCTTTGCGGCTTCGAGGAAAGCCTCGACGCGAGTGATGCGCTCGCGCAGCTCGACGACGTCTTCGCGGAGCGCCGCGAGCTCCTCGCGCGACGCGCGAGCGAGCGACGTGACCTGACTGCCGACCGCCTCGACGCGCTGCGACAGCAGGATCGTCTCGCGCAGCGCCTTCAGGATATCGCGGACCATCAGCGCCCGGCTCCGGCCGCCTTGCGCTCCCTGGACCTCGCCGCGCGCGCGGCCGAGCGCTTACCGCGCTTTGCCGTCTGTGCGCCGGCGCCGCGCTTCGCGCGCAGCTCGCTCAGGAACTCCTCGGTCGCGGCGATCTCGGCCTCGGCCGCATCGAGCGCCCGCGCGGTCTTCTCGTTCTGCTCGACGAGCGCCGCGAGCGCGTCGCGCATCTCCTCGTCGGCCTCGATGCCCGGCCCGCCGGCCGGATCGTACGCCTCGAGCGCGCGCCGGACGATTTCGGACTCCGACACGCCGGTGGCCTCGCGAAGCTTGCGCAGGCGCTCGTTCTGAGACTCGCTCAGCAGAATCTGTTTTCTGATCGTCGCCATAACGCGCTCCTGCTACACCTTCCTACACAATTATCGCGGAGTGTGCAGGGATACACAACCCAGGCCGGGACGCGCCCCGGCGCGCCGCCAGCGTGGCTCAGATGCCCATTTTCGGGGCCGAGGTGCTTGCTGCTCGTCCAGCCCGCGGATAGAGTTGCCGGTCCGACGAGCCGCACCGGCGCCGCTTGCGGCCGGCCCGCCGCCTCCTCGCCCCCGCGCGGCAGCGTCAAGGAAGATCGCGGAGTGCTCCATTGAGACGTTCCATCATGATTGCGAAGCTTCACGGGCTGCGGGTCACAGGAAGCGACCTGCACTACGAAGGCTCGATCGCGCTCGACCCCGAGCACTGCGAGCTCGTGGGTCTATTGCCGTTCGAGTTCGTGGAGATCTGGAACAAGACGACCGGCTCGCGGATCAGCACCTACGTGATTTACGGGGAGCGCGGCAAGCGCGGCTGCGCGCTGAACGGTGCGGCCGCGCGCTCGTGCCAGATCGGGGACGAGCTGATCATCGCCGCGCGCGCAGAGGTCGAGCCGGACGAGCTCGGGACGATCAGGCCCCGCGTCGCGACGTTCGATGCGAGCAATGCGCTCGTCGATCTGCACGAATATGCGTTCGAGCAGGAGTCGCCGGGACGCTGGCGGATCACGAAGCCGATTCGAAGGAAGCCGCAGCCGGTAGCGAGCTGATTCCCGTCATGGCCACAGGAGCGCGAGAAACCGCCGCGCCTGCTCGGGTGCATTCTCGCGCGTCGTGATGAACTCGACGTGCTCGTCCGGGCCGCGCGACGGATCGACGACGATGGCCCAGAACCCGGCGATCTCGTTCGGCACCATGGAGTAGCGCATGTCGACGATCCGATCGGGAAGCGCCGCGTCGACCGCGACGAAATCGTCGGACACTCGCCTGAACCGTTCGATGTCCCGCGCCTGCCGGCTTTCTCGATCGAGCGACGGAAAATGCTTGTCGAGATCGAGCTTCTCGATGCTATCGCCGTCTATCACGATCGGTCTGGTCCCCGCGCGCACCGCATCGACGTAGTAGCGCCCGTCATGCTCGTAAATCACCTTCCACAGCAGCAGGTTGCCGAGCGACGGCTTCGCTTCGAGCCTGACCGGCTCGTGCCCTCGACCCGCGGCGTGCGCAAGACCCGCGGCTTCCGCGCGGGTCATCTGCAGGTGTCCGAACGAGAGGTAGGCGACGGCCCAACCGAGCGCGGCATACGCGTAGCGCGGACGGGCGGAGCGCGCCGCGAGCACGACGAGCGCGAGCACTGGAACGGTGAACAGAGGATCGAATACCGACACGACGTTCCATGCGATGCGCGCGCTCGAGAACGGCCAAAGAAGCTGCGTGCCGTAGCTCGTGCAGGCGTCGAGCAGGCCATGGCTGCCGTAACCGAGCAGGCAGAACGTGTAAGTCTCGGCAAACGTCAAACGGTTACGCACCGCCCGATGAAAGACCACCGCGCAGACCAGTGCGCCGATAGGTACGAACGCGAGCGCGTGCGTGAAATGACGGTGAAACTCGAGGAACAGCAGCGGGTCGGTGCGCGACTGGATCAGGGTGTCGAGGTCCGGCGCCATCCCGGCGACGGCGCCGAGCATCGCGCCGTCGCGCAGCCGTCGGCGGCCAGCGCCCGCTTGGGCCCAGCTCGCACCGAATGCAGCCTGGCTGACCGGATCCATCCAAGAGCCCTCCGTGTCGCGGAATACCGATGCGGACCGGCCCGCCGGCCGAGCCCCGCTCCGCCGTTCTTTCGTTCGTCGCCGGCCGCAACGTTAGTGTCCCCGAATCTCGCGCGGAATGCGCACGGCGCGTATCCTTCGCACCTTCCGAGAGGGGGACAGCCCCGCGAGCGGCCGAACGGCGTGCTCGCGGGCGGCCACGCTCGGCCGGCGAGCAGTGCCCGGCCGCGCATCAGGGATGGCCGCGAGGCCTCGGCCCGCGAGATCCGCCGGGCGCATTGGGTGTTTGAAGAGTCGGAGGACCGAGTATGAAGGACGACGTTACCGTACGTGACGTCATGCGCACCAACGTTACGTTCGTCGACGGCAACGTCGATGTGATGGAAGCCATGCGCATCATGAAACGCGTCGGCGCAACGAGCCTGATCGTCGAGAAACGCAACGAGCGAGACGAGTACGGGATGGTGCTCTTCTCCGACATCGCGAAGGAAGTCATCGCGAAGGACCGTGCGCCGGAGCGAGTGAACGTCTACGAGATCATGGCGAAACCGGTGATCTCCGTTCGCCCGGACATGCGCATTCGCTATTGTGCACGGCTCTTCGAGCGCTGCGGCATCAGCCACGCTCCGGTCATCGAGAACGACAAAGTCATCGGCATCGTCAGCTATTACCTGCTCGTGCTCGGCTCGATCGACCTCGACTGAGCGCGCGGACGTCGAACATCGCTCGCGTCTGCTGCGTGCTGATCGACGCTGTAGCCGCGCCGACGCGCAGGAGCACTCGATCTTGACGCCCGCAAACGGAGCGCTGCAGTACGCACTCGCGGCCGCCGATGCATGGCGCGGCGAGTACGTTCGCCTCGCCGGCGCGTCGCTCCGCGTGCCCGGCTCTCGACGCATCCGCTTGTCCGTTATCGGCGGAAACTTGCGCATCCATCGTCTGATCGATGCGCTCGCGCGGCCCGGCGACACGGTCGTCGATGTCGGCGCGAATATCGGCTATAACGCCGTGCATGCCGCGCGGCGCGTCGGCAGCGCAGGACGGGTCGTCGCGATAGAGCCGACGCCGGACAACCTCGCGGTGCTCGAGCACAACCTTTCCGCAGCGCGGGTCGCGAACGTGCTCGTGCGGCCGGTCGCCGCGGGACGCGACAACGGGAAGCGCAGCTTCTACGTTCGCGGCGACACGAGCGCGGTCAACAGCTTCTATCCGCAGAGCTGCTACGCGAAGGTCACCGGCACGCTCGAGGTGCCGATCGAAAGGCTCGACGATCTCGTCGACGGCGAGGCGGACGTCGTGAAGATCGACGTCGAGGGCGCCGAGCTCGAGGTGCTCGACGGCATGGTCCGGCTGCTTCGTCACCGCGGTCTCGCGCTGATCGTCGAGTGGCACCCGAAGCTTCAGATGCTCGCCGGTCACGACGCGGACGCGCTTCCTCGGCGGCTGCTCGAGCGCGGCTTCGCGCTGCACGCGGTCTCGCATTTGCGCACGCGCCGCTGCACGAAGGAAGACGTGCCGGCGCTGCGTGATCGGCTCCTTCAGGCGGAAAGGCCCGTCGAGCTCGTCGCACGCCGGTGAATCGCACGGATGGCCGCGCCGGTCGTCGAGGAAGCGCCTGCGGCGGCGAAAGAACCGATGTCGCGTGGTGCTGGCGGACGGATTCGAACCGCCGACCGGCTGATTACAAATCAGCTGCTCTACCAGCTGAGCTACGCCAGCGCCAGGGCCCATTATAACCGGCCCCGCCGACCGTTCCCTATCGCTTCAATAGAGGCTCTCGAGAGGCAGACAGACGAAAAGAGGCGCCCGAACGGGCGCCTCCGACAGTCGTCTTCTTATTGCTGCTTCGTTGTCGTTGTTCGCGGCCCCTTCTGGTTCGATGAGGCTTCTTCGTTAGAACCTCGACGAGAGCCTGTGCACTCTCACTCGGGCTTCCGCGCGCGAATCAAAATCTTCTGCGTCTTGCCCGACACGGACGGGTCACGCACGCCGATCGTCTTTGGATCGTCCGGGTTCGCGAGCGCATCCGACTCCGCCTCGACGACGAAACCCGCGGCTTCGAGCGCTGCCTTCGCGGAAGCGGGATCGACTCTGTGCAGCTCCGCGTTGTTCTGCCCGGCGATACCCTCGTGATCGATCAGCCCTAGCACACCGCCCGGCTTCAACGCCGTGAAGATGTCTTCGAGGAACGCTCGTCCCGCCTCTAGGCCACCGCGATTGTACTGGTCGTGGAAGTTGTTCGACGTGATCGCGACGTCGATCTGCCCGGCCGCATCCGAATCGCTGATGTCGCCGTGCAGAGGCACGACATTACCCAGCCGTTCGACGATCTCGCGCTCGCGAGCAAGGAACTCGTCGCCGCCCCGCTCTACGATGAACTCGGGGCTGTGCATGTACACGGTGCCCGACGGGCCGACCGCGGCGGACAGCACGCCCGTCCAATAGCCACCGCCCGAGATCACGTCGAGCGCGATCATGCCGTCCTCGACGCCGAGAAACTGCACGACGTCGATCGGCTTGTCGTTCTGATCGCGAGCCTTGTGCTCGGCCGAGCGATCCGGCGATGCGAGCGCGTCCCGCAATCGCGTCTGCTGGTCTTGCGCATCGACGACCGCGGCGCTGCCGAGCGCGAGCACGGCCAACGGCAGCCAACTTCGCTTGATGAATCTCATACGGGCTCCTTACTTCTCCATGTCGAGAATCGCGAGACGCACGACGCTACGCTCAGACCTCGTCGCACGCACGCTGCTCGAGCCGGTTCTGGCGGATGCCGAGCGCCTCGAGGTCGAGCTCGCGGCCGGCCGGCACCGCAACGTCTAGCCACCGCACGACCGCCTGCCGCGAACGCTCGACGATCGTCGGGACGAGACCGATCTCGCGTACCTGCGTGTCGAGCCTGCCTGCGCGCGTCATGTTGTTGAACACGCCGAGCGAAATGATGTCCCCGTCCTCCTCACCGGGAATCAGATAGGCGTCCGGCAGACCGTTCTCGCGCAATAGCCCGAGCATCGCGTTGGCCTCGGCGCGGCTCGGGATCGCGGCGATATGGACCCAGAAACCGACCCAGATCTCGCCATCGGCGCTGCGCTCGACCGGCGCGTAGCCGGCCGTCGAAAGCGCGGCGGACGCGGCCTCGGACGCGGTCCCGTCCGCGAACGGCCCGATGCTGATGCAGCGTTCGCCGCTCGACGACGCCGCAGCCAGCGCTCGCGCGGGGAGCGCCGGCGGCGCGATCGCGATCTGCGGCTCCGGCGCGGCCGCTGCGAGCAGCGCGCCGCGTGCGGTGGGCTCGGCGTCGGATGCGCCGTCGGTCGTCTCGGCAGCGGCGATCGACGGCGTTTGCGCGCGGACGGCCGGGACGGCCGGATGAGCGTCCTGAGCCGTGCCGGCCTCGCTGACGAGGAGGATCGGCAAGCCCGTCGCGCTCGGCGTAGACGCGGGCCGCGCAGGCTCGGCGAACCACGCCGTCCAGGCCGCGTAGGCCAGGTTCAACAGAACCAGCGCGAGGAATAGATTGCGCATCAACGCTCGGATGGCCCCCCTGCGAGCGCCGCACCCCCGGGCGGCGTCTCTGCGGCGATGAGTGCGAGTCCCTTGAGGACCAAGTCTGCCTCGACCTGGACCTCCGATTCCAGCCACGGAAGCAGCAGATCCGCCTCGCCGCCCGCGAGGTAGACGATCGGCGGAATCCCGAGCTCTTGCGCGACGGTCGCGACCGCGCGATCGAACGCGGCGGCCGGACCGAGCAGGGCGCCGTATCCGACCGCCTCCTCGGTGCTGCGGCCGAGCATCGCGAGCCCGGCGGGCTTGCTCGCAGCCGGCGGCGTCTCGCCTATCCGATGCGTGTGGCGCGCGAGCGCATCGGCGGCGATCCGCGGTCCCGCAAGGATCAACCCGCCGAGATGCCGACCGCGCGCATCGACCGCATCGAAGGTCAGCGCGGTGCCCGCATTGATCACGCATGCGGGACGAGGCCCGTCGGGGCGCGCTGCGGCAGCCCTGTACGCCGCGATCACGGATACCCATCGATCGACGCCGAGCCGCGCCGGCTCGCGATATGCGCAGCGCACGCCGAGCGTCTCCGCCGCGGTATGCACGATCTCGAGCTGCACACCGAAGCGCTCCCGCGCGACGGTCTCGAGCTTCTCGACGACGTGCTCGCCAGCGACGTTCGCGACGACGATGCGCTCGACCTGCGCGGCGGCGAGCGAATCGGCGAGCGCGCGAATCGCGCCGTCGACGTCGCCGGTGTGAAGCGCACGGTCCCGCTCACGCAGGCGGCCGGCCTCGGCCGTCGCCCACTTGATGCGTGCATTGCCGATGTCGACGACGACCGTCGTCATCCCTTTGTCCCTTCCGTGTCGCGATCGTCGGATTCGCGATCGTCAGGTTCGCGATGGTCGGACTCGCGTTCGTCGACGTCGCGGCCCGGCCGGATCGACACGTCCCCGGCGAGCACGCGGCGCCGCGAGCCGTCCGCGAGCTCGATCACGAGCGCGCCATCGGGATCGATGCCGCGGGCGAGACCGCTCGTGCGGTCTGCTCCGGTCGACGCGGCAGCGTCGGTGCCCGCAACGACCCGGACCTCGCGGCCGCGCAGCACGTCCGCGATGCCGAGCTCGTGCCGATACGGGCGGAAGCCGCGCGTCTCGAAGCCTTGCGCCAGCTCGACGAGCTCCGCGATCAACGCGGCCGCGAGCGCGCGCCGCGCCGGCGGCCGTCCGCCCATCGCCGTCGCGAGATCGGTCGCACCGCCCGGCCAGTCCGAAAGCGTCGCGAGCGTATCGGCCGGGACGGCGACGTTGATGCCGATCCCGATCACGGCATACGCCTCGCAGCCTACCGCGGCGGCCCGCTCGACGAGAACCCCGCCGAGCTTGCGGCCGTCCCAGACGAGGTCGTTCGGCCACTTGAGCCCGACGTCGACGCCGCACGCCGCTGCGACCGCGCGTCTCGCCGCGACGCCGGCCGCGAGCGGAAGCGCGGCGAGATCGTCGGGCGGGCTCGCGAAGCGCAGCGCGGCCGAAAGGCACAGCCCGGCGCCGGGAGGCACGTCCCAACGGCGCCCCCGCCGCCCGCGCCCCGCGTGCTGGTGATCGGCGATCGCGATATGCACGCGACCGGCCGCCGGAGCGGGCGCATCGAGTAAATAGCGGTTCGTCGAATCGAGTGCGGCGAAGACGTCCAAACGCTCGATGTGCTGCGCTACCGCGGGCGGAACGAGCGCGAGGACGCCGTCGGAGTCGAGGCTGTCGGCGATATCGGCTGCGGCTTTCGTGGCTTGGCGCGTCATGCTCGGCGCCTCCGGTCGAACGGCCTTACTCGCTGCCCTGGGCGCGGCCCTGAGCACGGCCGAACCGCGGCTCGGTGCGGTCCAGCATCCGTCGTATGTTGCCGCGATGCGTGAACACGATCAGCGCCGCGACCGCTACTGCGAACGCGAAGAAGCCGGGTTCCTCGGGCCAGCGCCAGAGGCCGATGAACACGGCCGCGAGCACGGACGCCGCCATCGTCGCGAGGCCGACGAAACCGGTCAGCACGATCACGCCGATCCAGCTCGCGATCACGGGCGCGGCGAGCATCGGATCGAACCCGATCAGCAGGCCGGCCGCGGTCGCGCCGCCTTTGCCGCCCTTGAACTCGAACCACACCGGAAACACGTGCCCGAGAATCGCGGCGAAGCCGACCGAATACTTGACGAGCTCGCGCGAAACGGCCGGATCGATGCCGACGCCCGGGATGTCGAGGCCGGGCAGCCAGGCCGCGGCGATGATGCCCTTGCCGACGTCGATGACCAGCACGCCGAGCGCAAACCACTTGCCCTGCGTCCGCAGCGCATTCGTGCTGCCCGCGTTACCGCTGCCCGCTTTGCGGATGTCGACGCCGCCTTTCAGATAGCCGACGACGAGGCTGCCGAGCACCGCGCCGAGCAGGTAGGCGAGCGTGAATTTGAGTCCGAGCTCTATCATTTCGGACGCAATCTTACGCGGTTCGCGACGGCCGAGTAGGGCCGCAGATCTCAGCGCGATCCCGCAGGACCGGCACGAGGTCCGTTACGCGCCGTTACGCGCCGAGCCACGCATCACGGCGCGCGACGGCGTCCGCCGCGGCATCGTTCACGACGCGCAGCCAGCACGTATCGGCCGGCGCCGCGCTGAGCACGAGGTCGACCTCGAGCAGCTCGTCGCCGCGGAAAACCGTCGCGGTTACGCGCTCGCCGGCTTCGAACCGCGCGATCCGGCGTTTCAGGTTGCGCTCGCTGACCTTGAGCCGATCGAGCGCGATCAGCACGTCACCCGGCGCAAGACCGGCGCGCTGCGCCGGGCCGCCGTCGAGCACGGCCGTCAGCTCGACGCCTTCCGGGCGCGCTCGATACGTCGCGCCGAGCGTCAACGGCGGCGTTTCGGCGCGGTGCGGCGGCGGTGTGCCGCCGCGGTCCTCGGGGCTCGTCTGCGGGCGCAGCCCGAGCTCGATGCCGAACTCCGCGAGCAGCGCGGCGAGCGGCAGATCGTCGGTGCCGCGGATCGCGCGGTCGAAGAACTCGCGGAGCTCGATGCCGCCGACCTCCTCCGCGAGCGCCTCGAAGCCGTCCTCCGGCACGCCGACGCCCTTCGCGCCGTAACGGCGCCATAGCTCGCGGACGACATCGTCGAGGCTCGCCGACGAGCGGCGTCGCAGCTCGAGGTCGAGCGCGAGCGCGACGAGCGCGCCCTTCACGTAATAGCTGATGCTCGCGTTCGGCGCGTTCGGCTCCGGCTTGTAGAGCACGTCCCACGCGTTGAAGCTCGAATCGGACAGCGTTTGCCTGAACCGTCCGGGCGTTCGATACACTCGCGTCAACGTCTGTCCGACGCGCTTCAGGTACGCGTCGCGGCCGATCAGTCCGCTGCGCAGCAGGAAGAGGTCCTGGTAGTAGCTCGTGATCCCCTCGAACACCCAGAGCAGCCGCGTGTGGTTGCGGCGGTCGAGGCGATACGGGATGAACGCGGCCGGCTTGGTCCGCTTCACGTGCCACGCATGGAAGTACTCGTGGCTCGCAAGCGCGAGGAAGCGCTGGTACTCGGGCGGCACGCCGGTTTCTCCGGGCTTCGGCAGATCGTCGCGGTCGAAGATCAGGCTCGACGACGCGCGATGCTCGAGGCCGCCGTAGCCGTCGCCGACGGCAAGGCCGAGGAACCAGTAGCGATCGAACGGCGCAGGCCTGCCGAAGAAGTCGATCTGCGTCTCGCAGAGCTGGCGGAGGTCCGCGGCAACACGCTCGAGATCGGTATCGAAGCGGCCAGTGATCACGAGCCGATGCGGAACGCCGGCCGCGTCGAAATCCACGCGCTCGAAGCGGCCGATCTCGAACGGATGATCGATCAGCTCGTCGTAGCTCTCGGCGCGGTAGCGGCCGAAACCGCGCTCGTCGACGGCGACGGGCAGCATCGCGGTTGCGACGCGCCAATCCTTGCAGCGCTCGTCGCCGGGCGCCTCGAGCTCGAGCTCGACCGGCTCGCTCCCGTGCCCCTCGGGGATCAGGAACAGGCACGTGCCGTTGAAGTACGCGCGGTTCCCGTCGAAGTAGGCGCCGCGCACGGACTGATCGAGCGCGTAAACCTCGATCGTCACGATCAGCTCCCGCTCGGCGCCGCGAAACCACCACGAGGCCTTGTCCGCCTGCTCCGCGGCCAGCGTGCGCCCGCCGCTCTCGCCGCGGATCGCGACGATATGCCGCGCGAACTCGCGCAGCAGATAGCTGCCCGGAATCCAAGACGGCATCCGCACGCATTCGGACGGCGACGGATCGTCGATCCGCAGCTCGACCTCGAACAGATGGCGGCTCGGATCGAGCAGCCGAACGCGATAATGAATCAGAGTGGCTCCTCCTTGATCGGCGAACGCCGCGCGCCGCGTCGCGGACAAATTCGTGAGCTGCGGCCGATTTTGGCCGACTCGCGCCGTCGGGGCGCATTCTCGCATAGTCTTGCAAATCCGATCGGCCGCTCCTATCGTGCCCGCAGGCGGTGCTCTGCCCGAGTCAAAAGGGAACGCAGTTCGAATCTGCGGCTGTCCCCGCAACTGTGAACGGCGAGGGTTCGCGTCCCGCGGCCACTGGAGAGACGCTCTGGGAAGGCCTCGCGAAACCGTTCGAGCCGTGAGCCAGGAAACCTGCCGCCGATGTCGTCCTTCCGTGTGCCGGGGAAGCATGCGGTGCGGCAAACCCGTCGTGGCGACAACTCTTTGAAGTGAACGCGGGTCGGCCCGCGCGCCGCGGCGTTTTCCAGCGCGGCGCGTCCCGCCCCAACGACTTGGGAGTTGCAGCATGCCGAAGCGGATGCTCCGCGCGCGGCGGGCGCCGTTCGCGTCCCGCCGGCGACTCTTCGCATACGGAACCTCGTGCACGACGCGCACGGAGCGACAGCGATGACGCGTCGCGCCGCGATACTCGCGGGGCTTGCGGCGGGCGTGCTCGCTGCCGCCGTGTCGGTCGCGCAGCCCGGATCCGAGAGCGGGCCGTCGAATACCGCAGCGGAGCGCGTACCGCGGGCCGCAAGCACGCCGCGGCTGCCGACCGTCGCATCGATCAATCTATGCACCGACCAGCTCGTGCTGCACGTCGCCGATCCGGCGCAGATCGTCACGCTGAGCTGGCTCGCCGCCGATCCCGACGAGTCGACGCTCGCCGAAGCCGCATCGCGCTACCCGCTGAACTACGGCTCGGCCGAGGAGCTGCTGCGCTACGCCCCTGACGTCGTGATCGCGGGCCTTTATACGAACGCGTTCACGCGCGCGCTGCTGCGCGACCTCGGGTTTACGGTGGTCGATATCGCACCCGCGAACAGCCTCGAGGATATCGAAGCGCAGCTGCGCCAGGTCGCGGCTGCTATCGGCCGGAGCGAGCATGGCGAGCGGCTGATTCGCGAGATGCAGGCCCGCATCGCGGGCCACCGCGCGCGGCTCGGATCGAGCCCGGTCGACACGGTCGTCGTGCGCCCGGGCGGTTTCACGGTCGAGGCTCCGTCGCTCGCCGACGAGCTGCTGCAGCTTGCGAACCTGAGGAACCTGCCGGCCGAGCGCGGACTCGACCGCTGGGGAAGCCTGTCGATAGAGACCTTGCTGCACCATCCCCCCGAGCTGCTCGTCTTTGCATCGTATCGAGACGCCGATGCGTCGCTCGCGAATGCCGTGCTCGCGCACCCGGCGCTCGAGACACTTGCAGAGCGCGTCGTGACCGCGAGCGTGCCCGCAGCGATGTGGAGCTGCGGGCTGCCGAACAGCCTCGACGTCGTCGCGGTGCTCGAGGAAGCGGCCGAGAAGGCGCGCGGCGCGAGGACGGCCACGTTGAGTCGAGCCGACGAAGGGGCCGCGCGATGAGCGGCGCGAGCGCAGCCGCGGCGGGCCCCGTGCTCGAGCCGCGCTTCTCATATGCGCCGTTCGCGCTGCTCGTGCCGCTCTTGATCGGCGCGTGCGCACTGTCCTTGCTGATCGGCCGCACGAGCTCGGGGCCGACGATCGGCTTCGGCGACGCTGCGATCGCGGGACCCGTTCTGATGGAGATCCGCTTGCCGCGCACACTGCTCGCGCTCCTCGTCGGCGGCACGCTCGGGCTCTCCGGTGCGGCGCTGCAAGGCCTGCTGCGCAACCCGCTCGCCGAGCCCGGCCTGCTCGGCGCATCGAGCGGCGCGGCGCTCGGCGCCGTGCTCGTGTTCTACTTCGGGCTTGCCGCGGCGGATTCCGTCGTTCTGCCGCTCGGCGGCGTCGCGGGGTCGATGGCGGCTCTCGGGCTGCTGTACTCGCTCGCCGGCCGGCGTGCCGACCTCGTCACGATCGTGCTCGCCGGCATCGCGATCAACGCCCTTGCCGCGGCGCTGACATCGCTCGCGCTGAACTTCGCGCCGAGCCCGTACGCCGCGCTTGAAATCCTGTTCTGGATGCTCGGCTCGCTCGCCGACCGCAGCTCGGTGCATGTGCTGCTCGCCGCGCCGTTGATGCTTCCCGGCTGGGTCCTGATCCTCGCCGCTGCGCGCGGGCTCGATGCGCTGACGCTCGGCGAAGATACGGCCGCGAGCCTCGGCTTCGCGCCGGAGCGAACCCAATGGCTCGTGATCGGCGGGACGGCGCTGTCGGTCGGCGCGGCGGTCGCGGTCACCGGTGTCGTCGGCTTCGTCGGACTCGTCGTGCCGCACATGCTGAGGCCGTGGATAGGCCATCATCCGCGGCGCCTGCTCGCGCCGTGCTTCATTGCCGGCGCCGCGCTGACGCTCTACGCGGACGTCGCGATCCGTCTGATGCCGCCGGGGCCCGAGCTCAAGCTCGGGGTCGTCACCGCGCTGATCGGCGCGCCGTTCTTCCTGCATCTGATCTTGAGGCACGGCCGGGAGCATGCGGCATGAGCCTGCGGCTCGAAGAGGTCGGCGTTCGCTACGGGCGCCGCAGCGCGGTGACGGCAACGTCCCTCGATTTGCCGGCGGGCGCGCTCGTCGGACTGGTCGGACCGAACGGCGCCGGCAAGAGCTCGCTGCTGAAAGCCGTCGCCGGGCTCGTGCCGCACGCGGGCGCGATCACGTGGCGTTCGGCGCCGCTCGAGCGGATGGACCGGCTCGAGCGCGCCCGCACGATCGCGTACTTGCCGCAGTCCGCAGACGTGCATTGGCCGCTGACGGCGGCAGAGGTCGTCGCGCTCGGCCGGATGCCGCATCTCGGCTTCGGCGAGCGGCCGGGTGCACGGGACGAGGAAGCGATCGCGTGGGCGCTCGAGCGCTGCGCGGCGCGCCCGCTTGCGACGCGGCGCGTCGACCAGCTCTCCGGCGGCGAGCGGGCGCGCGTGCTGCTTGCCCGCGCGCTCGCGGTCGAGACGCCGGTGCTCCTCGTCGACGAGCCGATTCAGAGCCTCGATCCGCGCCATCAGCTGAACATCATGCGCGTTCTGCGCGACTCGGCCGAGCGCGGCGTGCTCGTCGTGGCCGTGCTGCACGACGTCGCGCTCGCCGCGCGCTTCTGCACGCGAGTCGTGTTGCTGGCCGAGGGCCGGGTCGTCGGCGACGGCGCGCCCGAGGACGTGCTTTCCGCGGATGCCCTCGCGCGCTGGTACCGCGTCGAGCCGTACGTCGCCCGGCACCTCGGCGAGCCGGTCGTGCTTCCTTGGCGGCAGATCGACTGACCACGACGGATCGCGGTACGGCCGACGAGCGTCAGCCCGTCAGTCCACATCGACACGAACGCGCGCTCGGACGCATCCGCTCAGAACGAGTTCGGCCCGGCTAAACGAGCAAGTCTACTCGGGAAGCCCCCGGTCGGCGATGCCCGGTCGGGCCATGTCTCCTGCGTATAATCGAATCATGGCCAATCTCATCACGCTGAGCCGGCTGGTCCTATTGCTACTCGTCGTCTGGCTCGCTTACCAGCCGATGAGCGCCTGGCACTTCGCGAGCTTTTTTCTGGTCATTCTGATCTTCGTCACCGACGGGCTCGACGGCTACATTGCGAGGAAGCGTAACGAGACGAGCCTGTTCGGAGCACTGTTCGACATCGCCGGAGACCGCGTCGTCGAGCTGACGCTCTGGGTCGTGGCCGCCGACCTCGATCTGATTCCGATCTGGGTGCCTCTCGTCTTCATCATCCGCGGCGTGGTCGTCGACACGATTCGCTCGAGCAACTCGGTGTCCCGGGGCGTCGCGCCGTTCGCGCTGATGCAGTCGCCGATCGGCAAGTTCCTGGTCTCGAGCAAGTTCATGCGGATCTTCTACGCGGTCGTCAAGGCGTGCGCGTTCTCGGGGCTCGCGTTATTGCGGCCGTTCCCGGCGGTATTGCCCGAAGTCTGGGCGCACATCGACGCCGTCATCGTGGCGCTTACCTACGGCTTCGTGTACCTCGCGGTCGTGATCTGCGTGATTCGCGGGCTGCCCGTAGTGATCGAGTTTGTCCTGTCCCAGAAGGAGGATATTCTGGGACCGATGGGGCAGAAGCGATGAAGCTCGCGATCTTCGACATCGACGGCACGCTCGTGACCGGCGGCTCGGAACGGCTGTTCTGGCGCTATCTGCTGATGCGCGGCAAGCAGGGTCCGCAGCAAATTCTCGCGTTCGCGCTGTTCATGCTTCGCTATCTGCCGATCGGCGGCATCCATACGCCGCGGAAGAACAAGGCCTATCTCGCCGGGCTGCGCGCCGACGAGGTCGAGGCGCTCGCGCGGCAATTCGTCGCCGAGAAGCTGCTGGACCGCCTCTATGAGCCGGCGGTATCGCGCCTGAAACAGCATATCCAGCGCGGCGACATCGTCGTGCTGCTGTCGGGCACGCTGTATCCGATCGCTCGCGCGCTTGCGGACCACCTCGGCGTCTCATACGTATGCGCAACGTTGATCAGCCAAAGGAACGGCGTGTTCCTCGCGCAGCCGCCCGAGATGCATCCGTACGATGCGGCAAAGCTCAACATCGTCATGCGTCTCGCCCGCGAGCTCGGCTTCGGTCTCGAAGACGTCGCCGCATACGGCGACTCGAAGCGCGACCTGTTCCTGCTCTCCGCGGTCGGCGAGCCCGTTGCGGTACGCCCCGACGCGACGCTGCTGCGCGTCGCGATGAGCCGCGACTGGGAGATCATCGCGGAGCCCGCGAAGGAATCGGCGCTGTTGCGCTGATCCTCATGCACGCCGAGCCGAAGCCCCGCCCGCAAGTGCGGCTGGTCGAGGTCAGCAAGACGTACGGCCGCACGACCGTCCTCGACAACGTGAATTTCGCGGCCGAGCGCGGCGAGATCGTCGTCGTGATCGGCCGCAGCGGGTCGGGCAAGTCGACGCTCCTTCGCTTGATCGGCGGGCTCGAGGAACCGGATCGCGGCATGATCTTTTACGGGGACGGTGTCGACAGGGACGGGCTTGGCGGCGATCGGCGGCTCGACCGGATGAGCGAGAGCGAACGGGCGGCGTTTCGCCGCCGCGAGATCGGCTTCGTATTTCAGTTCTTCAACCTGATTCCGACGTTGACCGTCGCTGAGAACGTCGCGCTGCCGCTCGCGCTGAACGGCGTCGACAAAGCGGATGCCGCGGTCCGCGTCGCGTCGCTGCTCGCCGAGCTCGGCCTCGACGGCAGCGGCGAGCGTTTCCCGGAAGAGCTGTCCGGCGGCGAGCAGCAGCGGGTCGCGATCGCGAGAGCCGTCGCGCACAACCCGGGCATCGTGCTGGCCGACGAGCCGACCGGCAACCTCGACCTCGAGACGGCCGAGCGCGTGCTCGCGCTTCTCGACGACGTGTGCCGGCGCCATCGCACGACGCTCGTGATGGCGACGCATAGCCCGGAGGTGATCGGCCGCGCAGATCGCGTGCTTACGATTCGCAACGCGCGCCTCGTCGAAACGCCGCCGTGAGAGACCTGCTGCTGCGCGCATCCGCGCGCTTCTACCTCCGCCATCCATGGCAGCTCGCGCTTGCAATCGCGGGCGTCGCGCTCGGCGTCGCGGTCTACGTCGGCGTCGCGCTCGCGAACGACAGCGCACGCCGCGCGTTCGAGCTCTCGTCCGAGGCCGTCACGGGGCGCACGACGCATCGTGTCCTGCCGATCGGTGGCGCACTGCCGGACGAGGTGTTCACGGATCTCGTTACCCGGCTCGGCATCTCGCGCGCGGCGCCGGTCATCGAGGCCGGTATAGCGGTCGGCGGACGCCGGCTCTCGCTGCTCGGCATCGACCCGCTGAAGGAGCCGATCGTGCGCGGCTTCGTCGGTTGGGTGCCGGAACGCGCGAGCGACGGCGCGCGGCTTCTCATTGAGCCGGGCGCCGTGCTGCTGCCCGAGACGCTCGCCGCCGACCTCGGCGTCGACGGGGACACCTCCGTCGAGGCGCGGCTCGGCGGACGCAGCGCGACTCTGCTCGCCGTTGGCACGGTGCGCGCGGCGGCCCGCGACACCGACGTGCCGGTCGTGACCGATATCGCGACCGCACAGGCCCTGACGGGCCGCTTCGGCCTGCTCTATAGGATCGATCTTCGTATCGACGACGACGACGCCGCGCGCGTCGCGGCGGCGTTGCCGCCCGGCGCGACACTCGTTCCGGCGGAGCGCGATACGGCGTTCGAGCAGCTCACGCAGGCGTTTCAGGTCAATCTCACCGCGCTCGGGCTGCTCGCGCTCGTCGTCGGCATGTTCCTGATCTATTCGACGATGGCGTTCGCGATCGTGCAGCGGCGCGCGGTATTCGGCACGCTGCTCGCGATCGGTCTCGCGCGCCGCGACCTCCTCGTCGGCGTCTGGCTCGAGGCGCTCGTGCTCGGCGTCGCCGCGACGGGCTTGGGGCTCGCGCTCGGACATGTTCTCGCGCAAGGCCTCGTCGACCTCGTGCTCGCGACGATCGGCGACTTCTCGTTCTCGTCGCGTGTGACGGCGGCCGAGCCGTCGGTCCGCGTCTATCTGCTCGGCGCGGCGCTCGGTATCGGCGCAACGCTGGTCTCCGCGCTCGGTCCGGCCGTCGATGCCGCGCGCGGCGCGCCGGCCGCGGCGATGCGGCGTGCGGCGCTCGAGCGGCAAAGCAGAGCGCGCAGCCGTCTCGCCGCGTGGTGCGCGCTGCCGGCGCTCGTTGCGGCCGCGGTCGTGCTGTCGATCGGCTCGCGCTCGCTGATGCTCGCGTTCGCCGGTTTGTTCTTCGTTCTCGTTGCCGGCGCGCTCGTGACTCCGGCCGTCACGTCCCTGCTGATGCGCGCGCTCGAGCCGCTCGCCGAGCGCGGCTTCGGCATCCCGGGCCTGCTCGCGGTGCGTGGGGTAACCGCTTCGCTCAGTCGCACCGGTGTCGCGACGGCCGCGCTCGCCGTCGCGGTCGCGACCGTCATCGGTATCGGTCTGATGATCACGAGCTTTCGCGGCAGTCTGATCGAGTGGCTCGAAACGACTTTGACCGCGGACTTGTACGTGTCCTTCGACGAGTCGGCGCGCAGCGACGACGACCTGGTCACCGCGATCGCCGCGCTTCCGGACGTCTCCGGCACGAGCCTCACGCGGGTCGCGCGCCTGCCTACGGCGCTCGGCGATCTCGGGCTTCGTGCGGCGCAGCCGGGTCCCGAGGGCTGGGGGCTCGAGATCGTCGAAGCCCAGGCCGGCGCGCTCGAGCGGCTCGGATCGGAGCCGGTCGTCGCCGTCGCCGAGCCGCTCGCGTTTCGCCTCGAGCTTCGACCCGGCGATCGGCTCACGTTGCCGACGGCCGCCGGCGAGCGCGAGTTTCCGATCGTCGCGGTGTACCGGGACTACGACGCGGGCGGCAGCTCGATCGTCGTCTCGCTCGCGCAATACCGCCGCCTGTGGAACGACGACGGCGTATCGAGCATCGGCGTGCACGTCACGGAGCGCAGCCGAATCCCGGCCGTCGAAGCGGCCATCCGCGAGCTCATGCCGCGGGGCTCCGCACGGATCATCTCCACCGACGGCGTCATCGAGATCTCGCTGGCGGTTTTCGACCGCACGTTCAAGATCACGGAAGTGCTGCGCCTTCTCGCCGCGATCATCGCGTTTCTCGGCGTGCTGAGCGCGCTGCTGTCGATCGAGATCGAGAAAGCGCGTGAGCACGCCGTGCTGCGGGCGCTCGGGCTCGGACCGCGCGGTCTCGCGACGCTGACGTTGACGCAAACGACGCTGCTCGGTGCCGCAGCCGCGATCGCCGCGATCCCGATCGGCACCGCGCTCGCCGCGCTGCTCGTCTACGTGATCAACCGCCGCTCGTTCGGCTGGACGATGTCGCTCGATCCCGCCGCCGAGCCCGCCCTCGCAGGCGCAGCGCTCGCCGTCGGCGCCGCGCTCGTCGCCGGCATCTACCCCGCTCTGCGCATGCGCCGTGCCGAGCTCGGCCGCGCCCTCCGCGAAGAGTAGGATCGCAGACACGAAAAACCCCCGGCCGCTTTCGCGACCGGGGGTCTGATTCAAGAGCCTGGCAGTGACCTACTCTCGCATGGGCAAGCCCACACTACCATCGGCGCTGGACGTTTTCACTTCCGAGTTCGGGATGGGATCGGGTGGTTCCCGTCCGCTATGGCCGCCAGGCAAACCGGTGTGCGCGACCGACCGCTCGATCGACTCGCGCGTCAATTTGGAATGATCCGTCCGAGCGGCGCTGCCGCCCGAAGTCGCATGCGTCTTCAAAGCTCGCTTGACGACACCATCGCGCATTGCAAACGCTTTGGGTGTTATATGGTCAAGCCTCACGGGCAATTAGTACTGGTTAGCTTCACTCATTACTGAGCTTCCACACCCAGCCTATCAACCTCGTAGTCTTCGAGGGCCCTTTAGGGGGATCGAGTCCCCGGGGAAACCTAATCTTGGGGTGGGCTTCCCGCTTAGATGCTTTCAGCGGTTATCCCTTCCGTACATAGCTACCCGGCAGTGCCACTGGCGTGACAACCGGAACACCAGAGGTACGTCCACTCCGGTCCTCTCGTACTAGGAGCAGCTCCCCTCAAGTTTCCAACGCCCACGGCAGATAGGGACCGAACTGTCTCACGACGTTCTAAACCCAGCTCGCGTACCACTTTAAATGGCGAACAGCCATACCCTTGGGACCTGCTACAGCCCCAGGATGTGATGAGCCGACATCGAGGTGCCAAACTCCTCCGTCGATGTGGACTCTTGGGAGGAATCAGCCTGTTATCCCCGGAGTACCTTTTGTCCGTTGAGCGATGGCCCTTCCATACAGAACCACCGGATCACTAAGACCGACTTTCGTCCCTGCTCGACTTGTCTGTCTCGCAGTCAAGCACCCTTGTGCCTTTACACTCAATGCGCGATGTCCGACCGCGCTGAGGGTACCTTTGTGCTCCTCCGTTACTCTTTGGGAGGAGACCGCCCCAGTCAAACTACCCACCATACACTGTCCCTGACCCGGATGACGGGCCTAGGTTAGAACTTCAAACAAGCCAGGGTGGTATTTCAAGGACGGCTCCACGAAGACTGGCGTCTCCGCTTCATAGCCTCCCACCTATCCTACACAGGCTTGTTCAAAATTCAGTGCAAAGCTGTAGTAAAGGTTCACGGGGTCTTTCCGTCTTGCCGCGGGTACACTGCATCTTCACAGCGATTTCAATTTCACTGAGTCTCGGGTGGAGACAGTGTGGCCATCGTTACGCCATTCGTGCAGGTCGGAACTTACCCGACAAGGAATTTCGCTACCTTAGGACCGTTATAGTTACGGCCGCCGTTTACCGGGGCTTCGATCAAGAGCTTCGCCCCCGAAGGGACTAACCCCATCAATTAACCTTCCGGCACCGGGCAGGCGTCACACCCTATACATCCTCTTACGAGTTAGCAGAGTGCTGTGTTTTTAGTAAACAGTCGCAGCCACCTGGTTTCTGAGACCCCCACCAGCTCCGGACGCAGGTCCTTCACCAGCAGAGGCGTACCTTCTCCCGAAGTTACGGTACCAATTTGCCTAGTTCCTTCACCCGAGTTCTCTCAAGCGCCTTAGGATTCTCTCCTCACCCACCTGTGTCGGTTTACGGTACGGTCGCTTGCTACCTGAAGCTTAGAGGCTTTTCCTGGGAGTTTGGCATCAATCACTTCGCCCCTAAGAAGGGGCTCGTCATCACGTCTCGGAATTGTGCTCCCGGATTTGCCTAAGAACACTTCCTACACGCTTAAACCGGGTAAACCGACACCCGGCTGACCTAGCCTCCTCCGTCCCCCCATCGCAGTAACAAGCGGTGCAGGAATATTGACCTGCTTCCCATCGACTACGGCCTTCGCCCTCGCCTTAGGGGCCGACTAACCCTGCGCCGATTAACGTAGCGCAGGAAACCTTGGGTTTACGGCGTGCGGGTTTTTCACCCGCATTATCGTTACTCATGTCAGCATTCGCACTTCCGATACCTCCAGCATGCCTCGCAGCACACCTTCGCAGGCCTACGGAACGCTCCTCTACCGCGCGAACATTCCGAAGAATGATCGCACCCGCAGCTTCGGTACATGGCTTGAGCCCCGTTGAATCTTCCGCGCGGGCCGACTTGACCAGTGAGCTGTTACGCTTTCTTTAAAGGATGGCTGCTTCTAAGCCAACCTCCTGGCTGTCTATGCCTTCCCACATCGTTTCCCACTTAGCCATGATTTTGGGACCTTAGCTGGCGGTCTGGGCTGTTTCCCTTTTCACGACGGACCTTAGCACCCGCCGTGTGTCTCCCGTGATTGCACTTCTCGGTATTCGGAGTTTGCATCGGTTTGGTAAGCCGGGATGGCCCCCTAGCCGAAACAGTGCTCTACCCCCGAGAGTGAGACACGAGGCGCTACCTAAATAGCTTTCGAGGAGAACCAGCTATCTCCGAGCTTGATTAGCCTTTCACTCCTATCCACACCTCATCCGAAACTTTTTCAACAGTTCCCGGTTCGGGCCTCCAGCAAGTATTACCTTGCCTTCACCCTGGACATGGATAGATCGCCCGGTTTCGGGTCTACTCCCAGCGACTATGGCGCCCATTTAAGACTCGGTTTCCCTACGCCTCCCCTACACGGTTAGGCTTGCCACTGAAAGTAACTCGCTGACCCATTATACAAAAGGTACGCAGTCACCCCGCCGAAGCGA
>Ga0182746_1000116_pt1:90000-146845 | contig 146845 bp, 140 predicted proteins | sample eDN3rd30CBELigOP_FD_128881 | JGI IMG/M metagenome (GOLD analysis project Ga0182746, IMG submission 128881) | Enriched Organic Plus compost microbial communities from Emeryville, California, USA - eDNA 3rd pass 30_C BE-Lig OP (version 2) (version 2) ...
CTGGCTTCTCGATTCGGGTGCGTCAGCACGGGAGCTCGTCGCGGATGCGGCAGCGTCGGTGCTCGAGCTCGTCGTGAAGCCCGGCGACACGCTCGAGCGGCTGTTCCGCCGTAATAACCTGAACCTCTCGGACCTCGCCGCGATGGTAAGCCTGCGCGACGTCGCCGAGCATCTGAAGCTCCTGCGCCCCGGCGACACGATCCGCGTCGAGCACCGCGACGGCAAGGTGCTATCGATGCTCCGCCAGATCGACCGCGTCCGCCTCCTGTCGATCGAGCGGGCCGAGGCCGGCTTCGACGCGCGCACGATCGAGCTGCCTGTCGAGATCGAGGAGCGCGTCGCGCACGGGGAGATCCGCACATCGCTGTTCGAGGCCGGCACCGCCGCCGGGATGTCGGACTCGATGACGATGACGATGGCCGGCATCTTCCAATGGGACATCGACTTCATCCTCGATCCGCGGGTCGGCGACACCTTCACCGTCATATACGAGGAGCTCTACCGGGACGGCGAGCGGCTCGGCGACGGCGCGATCGTGGCTGCGCAGTTCGTGAATCAGGGCAAGGTGTACCGCGCCGCCCGCTACACCGACGACTCCGGACGGACCGATTACTTCACGCCGGACGGGCGCAGCGTGCGTAAGGCGTTCCTCCGCGCGCCGGTGGACTTCACGCGAATCAGCTCGAACTTCGACCCGAACCGCAGGCACCCGGTGCTGAACACGATCCGCGCACACCGCGGCGTCGACTACGCCGCGCCGACGGGCACGCCAGTCCGCGCCGCGGGCGACGGCAAGGTCACGCTGCGAGGCGTGAACGGCGGTTACGGCAACACCGTCGTGCTGCAGCACGGCAGCAACATCACGACCCTGTATGCGCACTTGTCGCGCTTCGGGCAGTTCAAGGTCGGCAGCCGGGTGAAGCAGGGCGACATCATCGGCTACGTCGGCGCGACGGGTCTCGCGACGGGGCCGCACCTGCACTACGAGTATCGGGTCGACGGCGTGCACCGGAACCCGCGTACCGTGCCGCTGCCGCCGGCCGATCCGGTGCCGGAGAACCTGCGAGCGGACTTCGAGGCGAAGGCCGCACTGCTGTGGGAGCGCCTCGAACAAGCGTCCGCTCCTCGTTACGCTGACGCATCGACGGACTGATCGCCGACGCGGGAGCGGGTCAGCCGGAATGGACGCCCCGAACCTCAAGCTCCCCGATTACTACATCAATCGCGAGCTCGCGCAGCTCGAGTTCAACCTCCGCGTGCTCGAGCAGGCGAAGGACACGCGAGTCCCGCTGCTCGAGCGGCTGAAGTTCCTGTGCATATCGTCGACGAACCTCGACGAGTTCTTCGAGATCCGAGTCGCGGGCCTCAAGCAGCGGGTCGAGATCAGCGCCGCGCCGGCCGGCCCGGACAACCTGACGCCGGCCGAGGTGCTGCGCAGGATCGGCGAGAAGACCATCGGGCTCGTGCACGAGCAGTACCGTGTGCTCAACGAGGAGCTGATCCCGGCGCTGAAGGCCGAGGGGATCGCCTTCGTGCGCCGCGACGAGTGGAGCGACGCGCAGCGCGAGTGGCTCGAGCGGCTGTTCCACGACGAGATCGTGCCGGTCCTGAGCCCGACGACGCTCGACCCGACCCGGCCGATCCCGCGGATCATCAACAAGAGCCTCAACTTCATCGTGAGCCTGCACGGCCGCGACGCATTCGGGCGACCGGTGCAGCGCGCGATCGTGCAGGCGCCCCGCTCGCTGCCGCGCCTGATCCAGCTGCCCGCGGAGCTCGTCGAATCGGGCGAAGCGCATTTCGTGTTCTTGTCGTCGATCATCCATGCGTTCGTCGATCAGCTGTTCGCCGGCATGGAGATCGACGGCTGCTACCAGTTCCGGGTCACGCGCAACAGCGATCTTTACGTCGACGACGAGGACGTCGACGACCTGATGCGTGCGCTCGAAGGCGAGCTCTTCGAGAGCCGCTACGGCGCCGCCGTCCGGCTCGAGATCGCTCACGACTGCGCGGATGAGCTCGCCGACTACCTGCTGAACCACTTTCAGCTCTCGGCACAGGACCTGTATCGGGTGCCGGGGCCCGTCAACCTGAATCGTCTGGTCGCGGTCCATGACCTCGTCGACCGCGACGACCTGAAATACCCGCCGTTCACGCCGGGTCTGCCAAAGCAGCTCGTGAACGTGAATCTCTTCGCCGCGATCGCGAAGCGCGACGTGCTGCTGCACCATCCGTTCGAGTCGTTCTCACCAGTCGCGGACTTCGTGTACCGCGCGGCACAGGATCCCGACGTCCTCGCGATCAAAAGCACGCTGTACAGGACGACGCCGGATTCGACGCTCGTCGAAAGCCTCGTCTCCGCAGCGAAGGCGGGCAAGGAGGTCACGGTGCTGATCGAGCTGCGCGCGCGCTTCGACGAAGCGGCCAATATCGCGCTCGCGACGAAGCTCCAGGAAGCGGGCGCGCACGTCGTGTACGGCGTCGTCGGCTACAAGACGCATTGCAAGATGACGCTCGTCGTGCGCCGCGAGAGGGGCAGGCTGCGCCGCTACGTGCATCTCAGCACCGGCAATTACCACCCGCGGACCGCGCGCGCGTACACGGACTACGGGCTGCTGACGGCCAACGAGCAGCTCGGCGAGGACGTGCACCAGGTCTTTATGCAGCTCACGAGCCTGATGCGCACCCGCGAGCTGCGCCTGTTGTCGCAATCGCCGTTCAACCTGCACGCCCGGCTGCTGTCGCTGATCCGGCGCGAGGTGCAGCATGCGGCCTCGGGCGGCCGGGGGCGGATCATCGCGAAACTGAACGCGCTCGTCGAGCCGGACGTGATCCGCGCGCTCTACGATGCGTCGATCGCCGGAGTCGAGATCGACTTGATCGTCCGCGGCATCTGCTGTCTGCGTCCCGGCCTTCCGGGCATCTCGGAGAATATCCGCGTGCGCTCGATCATCGGCCGCTTCCTCGAGCACTCGCGCTGCTACTACTTCCGCAACGGCGGGCAGGAAGAAGTGTTTTGCGCGAGCGCCGATTGGATGGACCGCAACTTCTTCCGCCGCATCGAGGTGATGTATCCGATCCTCGATCCGGGCATCAAGACGCGGCTGATCGCGGACCTCGAGCTCTATCTCGCCGATAACACGCAAGCGTGGATCCTGCAGAGCGACGGCTCCTATCAGCTCGCCCGTCCCGCGGAAGGCGAAACGGCGGTATCCGCGCAGGCGCGGCTGCTCGCTCAGCTCGCGGAGGCCTCGTAGGCCGGCGCGTCGGCGCCGAAGGACAACTTGAAGCCGACCGCGTCGAGCCAGCGCCGCTCCTGCTCGAGATCGGCGTGCGTCAGAGGGTTCGCGCGGAGCCACTCGCTGCCGAAGTGCAGGGTCAGGCGGCGCTCGCCGGTCTCGACCGAAAGCGGCGGCAGGTCGAGCGGCCCGCGGCCGCGGTTCAGCAGCACGGCGAGCCGCAGCAACACGATCATCCGCCGCAACGGCGTCTGCCACGCGCGCGGCAGCCGGTCGATCGCGGCCTCGTCGAGCTTGCGGCGGTGGCACGCGACGAGCGTCGACAGCAGCTGCTGCTCGAGCCGGCTGAAACCCGGCATGTCCGCGTGCGCGAGCAAATAGCCGCTGTGCTGGTGATACTTCGAATGCGCGATGTCGAGGCCGACCTCGTGGAGGCGGGCCGCCCATTTCAGCAGCTGGCGGCAACGCGGATCGCCGAGCGCCCACGCCGCCTCGACCCGATCGAGCAGCGCCTCGACGGTGCGCTCGACGCGCGCGCCCTGCTCCTCGTCGACGTGATAGCGGCGCGCCATGCCTCGAACGGAGCGCTCGCGCGCATCCTCGTCTCGCAGACGGCCGAGCATGTCGTACAAGAGCCCCTCGCGCAGCGCGCCGTCGCTCGCGTCGAGGTGCTCGATGCCGAGCCCGGCCATCACCTCGGCGAGGATCACGATGCCGCCCGGGAACACTTCGGCCCGCTCCGCGCCGAGGCCCGGGAGCGCCAGCTCCGCGACGCGCCCGGCATCGATCATGCGCTCGATGATCGACTCGACCGCGGCAAGCGAGACGCCGACGTCGACGAGGCCGAGCTCGCGCGCGACGGCCGCCGCGGCCTTCACCGTTCCCGATGAGCCGATCGCCCGCGTCCAGCCGTGACGCCGGAACGGCTGTCGCACCGAGCGGAGCTCGAGCTGAACCTCGAGCCGAGCCTCGGCGAAGCGACGGCGCCCGAGCCGGCCATCACCGAAGAACTGCCGGCTGAGCCCGACGCAGCCGACGGAAAGACTTTCGAGCTGTCGCGGCTCGTATCCGTCGCCGATGATCAGCTCGGTGCTGCCGCCGCCGATATCGACGACGAGCGTCGAGCCCGCGATGCTCGGCGCGTGATGCGAGACGCCGAGGTAGATCAGCCGTGCTTCCTCGACGCCGGAGATCACTTCGACCGGATGACCGCCGAGCGCGTCCTCGGCGGCGGCGATAAACGCCTCGGCGTTCCTCGCGCGCCGCAGCGCGCTCGTGCCGACGACGCGGACGCGATGCGCGTCCATGTCGCGCAACCGCTGGCCGAAACGCTTCAGGCACTCGAGCGCGCGCTGCTGGCTCTGGCCGTCCAGCTCGCCGCGGTCGTCGAGGCCGGACGCGAGCCGCACCATCTCGCGCAGCCGGTCGAGGATCGCAAGGCGACCCTCGTAAGCGCGCGCGACGACGATATGGAAGCTGTTCGAGCCGAGGTCGACAGCGGCGATGACGCCCGAATCCTCGCCCCAGGCTCTCTCGCTGCTGTCGGGCAACGGCGGGCGATCAGACGGAGAACGAAGACCCGCAGCCGCAGGTGGTCGATGCGTTCGGGTTGCGGATGATGAATTGCGCGCCGGACAAATCTTCCTTGTAGTCGATCTCGGCGCCTTGCAGGTACTGCACGCTCATCGGATCGACGAGCAGCGTGACGCCGCCCTTCTCGATCTCGGTATCGCCTTCCTGCACTTCCTCGTCGAACGTGAAGCCGTACTGGAAGCCGGAGCAGCCGCCGCCTTGGATGTAGACGCGCAGCTTGAGGTCCGGATTGCCTTCGCTCTCGATCAGCTGACCGACCTTCGCCGCGGCCGCGTCGGTGAAATGCAGCGGCGCCTCTTGGCCCGCCAGTTGCGGTTCGCTCATGGACTACTCTCCGACCAGGTGGACCGAGCCGACGGGCTCGTGCTCGTCGTATTCGTCGACGGCCTCGACACGGCGCTCGCTCTCATGGATCAGCTTGCCATTGACTTCGGCGCCGACCGCCATCTCGATCAGCTTGTATTGCACGTTACCTATGACCTTCGCCCGCGGACCGAGTTCGACCCGCTCGGTCGCCTTCACGTCGCCGTTCACGGTGCCGTTAAGCCGCACGTGCGGCGCAGCGACGACGCCTTCGACCGAGCCGCGCTCGCTGATCGACAGAAAGCCGCGCTCCGCGTCCGCGGAGATCACGTTCCCCTGGACATGACCGTCGATGTGCAGGCCGCCTTTGAACTCGATATCGCCGTGCACGCGGGAATCGGCCCCGATCAGGGTGCCGATCGCCGGTTGTCCGCGCTTCTTACCTTTGAACATCCGCAGTCATTCCTCCAGGCCGACGCCGGTCAGGGCCGCCCATTCGAACGTTTGCGTCAGCGGCTCTGCCTGGGGCTCCGACGGCCGCACCTCGATCTCGACCGCGAGCGGCTCGAAGCCGACGGGCAGCACGAGCTCCTGCTCGAGCCCCTGGAAGTACCGAAAATCGTACTCGATCTCCGCAATTGCCTCGCTGCCGGTCAGCTCGTCGAGCCCGACCGTCACGGGCTCTCCGGAAAGATTCCCGGACAGCTCCAATGTTACAACGCCGGCCGCCCGGCGGTTCTGCGCGATCGCTTGCATCAGCACGATGCGCAGCACGTAGCGCTGCTCGCCGTTCCCGGGCACGAGCTCGACGTTCTGCACACGCAAACCCGCCTGCCCGTCGGGCGGCGAGATGATGCCGCGGTAGAACGCGAGCTCCTCCTCCTGCGCTTGCAGTTTCGCCTCGAGCTCGGTCAAGGTCTCCTTGACCCGGGCGTACGTCTCGCGATCGATCTCGCCAGACGTCTCGAGCAACGCGATCTGGCGCTTGAGCTCGTCGATCGTCTGAGTCTGCTCGGCCGTCTGCCGGCGCAGCGCTTCGACCTCCTTGCGGTGATCGAGCAGCGAATACCCTGCCTGATAGCGTCCGAGCTCGAAGACGAGATACGCCGCCGCAAGGACGACGCCGCCGATAAGCCCCACGAGCCAGGCTCGAGGGCGTCTCATCGGTATGTGGGGTCGCGCTTCATCGTGAACGTATTGTCGCAGTCCGCGCCGCGGCGAACCAAGACACCGTTCACCGCGGCGTCACGAGTAGCGGCACGCGCGCTGCCAGCGCCGCGGCCACCACGACGGAGGGGCAGGCGGGCCGCTCTGCGGGAACGCAAGCGGGCCGAGCTCCGTCAGCGCGCGCACGTACACGAGGCGCTTGAAATAGATGACCTCCTTGACCGGCCGCCAGTAATCGACCCAGCGGCAGCGGTCGAATTCCGGCTCGTCGGTCAGATCGAAGCGCAGCCGATCGGAGGTCGCCTGCAGCTGCAGCAGGAACCAGCGCTGCTTCTGCCCGATGCACAGCGGCACCTGCTCGCGGCGCACGTAGCGCTGCGGCAAGCGGTAACGGAGCCAGCCGCGGGTCTGGCCGACGAGCTCGACGTCGTCCGGCTCGAGCCCGACCTCCTCGCGCAGCTCCCGGTACATCGCGGACTCCGTGCTCTCCTCGGGCCGCACGCCGCCCTGCGGGAACTGCCAGCCGCCCCGGCCGCGCCGGCCGGCGATCAGCACGCGCCCGTCGCCGTCCATCAGGATGATGCCGACGTTCGCGCGGTAGCCCTCTTCGTCGATGAAGTCCATGGATTCGGCCGCGGGCCGCAGAGCCGCCCGCCGAGCACTCCCCGATGTCCTTAACCGCATGATTATATTAGCCGTGATTTTGCACGACGACCATATTTCTGCCGCCGGCCTTCGCCGCATACAGCGCCGCGTCGGCACGGGCGATCAGCTCTTCGCCCTGCGCGGCATCGTCCGACGCGTCCGGTACCCGGTCGGCGACGCCGATCGAGACCGTGACGGCGAGCGGATCCCGGCCGCCGCCGATCTCGAACGGCCGCTCGGCGACCGCGGCGCGGATCCGCTCCGCGAGCACGCGGCCGGCGCGCGCATCCGTGCCGGGCAGCAGGATCACGAATTCCTCTCCGCCGTAGCGCGCGGCGACGTCGCTGCTGCGGACCTCGCGAGCGAGGCGCGCCGCGACGCCGCGCAGCACGTCGTCGCCGGCGAGATGGCCGTAGCGGTCGTTGACCTGCTTGAAGTGATCGACGTCGACCATCAGGCACGCGATCGGAGACTGTAGCCGGCGGCAGCGCGCGATCTCCTCGCGCAACCGCGCCTCGAGATAACGGCGGTTGTTCCAGCCGGTCAGCGGGTCGGTCAGCACGCTTCGCACGAGTCGCGCCCGGTTCGCGGTGTTCTCGAGCGCGAACGCGGCCATGATCCCAAGGTGATGCAGGAAATCCGCGGCGTGCCGGCGCGTGAAGCGCGCCGGGTTCGCGCTGCCCATGTTCACCGAGCCGGCGAGCTTGTCGCGGCGCGCGAGCGGCAGCAGCGCGACGCTGCGCAGCCCGTCCGTGCCCGGAAAGAGCGACGCATGCCGCGCGGAATCGAAAGCGCCGAGCCACGGGCGCGGCGCGGCGGCGCCATGGAACGGCAGCAGCTCCGGCAGCTCGTCGACGAACAGGACTCCCGGGAACGCGTCCGGGCTCACGCCCTCGCCCATCAGCAGGTGGCGCAGCTCGTGCCCCTCGTCGGCGAGCAGCAGCGTGACCGCCTCGAGCCGATAGCCCTCGCGCAGCCCTTCCGTCGCACGGATCAGCAGCGTCGCAAGGTCGTCGGCCTCGAGGAGCTCCATCTCGCGCGCCTGCGCGCGCTTCCACGCTTCCTCGTTTTTTCGCGCCTCGTCGGCGAGCCGCTCGACGCGGCGCTCGAGCTCCGTGAGCTTGAGCCCCTTCATGCGCGCCCTCGCTGTGACCGCTCGCCGGGGAGCGGAACGAATGCCTTAGCCGCGATTCTCGAGATAACGGCGCCCGGCCTCCATCAACGCGACGAAACCGGCCTCGTCCTTCGACTCGACGAGACGGCTGATCGTCGCGGCGGCGTCGTTCAGCGCCGCAAGCGCCGTGCCGCCGTATTCATTCAGTGTCTGGATATCGAAATAGAGGTGCGGATTGTCCCGCGCGACCAGCGCCGCGACCTTGAGCTGCGCATCGAACGTCGTGCTCGAGAGCTTCTGCAGACGCGGCACGAGCTCGCCGCTGTTCGCGAGCGCGGTGAAGAACACGAGGTTCAGCGCGTGCGAAAGGCCGAGCACGAACGCGATCAGACGATCGTGATCCTCGAGGCTCATCTCGATCTGCTCCGCCATCGTCGGAGCGAACAGGCTGCGCGCCTCGGCCGTGGCCTCGGCATGACCGAGATCGACGAAAATCACGTGGCGGCCCGACAGGAGCCGGGTGTCCGGCCCGAACATCGGGTGGATCGACGTTACCCGGCAACCGGCTGCGGCGAGCCGGCCGAGGGCGCTGCGCAGCGGCGTCTTCAATGAGCCGATGTCCATCACGAGACCGCGGGGTCGGCGGTCGGCAAGCTCCTCGAGAACGCTTGCCGCAATCTTGATCGGCGTCGCGACGATGATGATGTCGTGGTCGAGCGGGCTGTCGCGCCAATCGGCGATTCGCGGATACGGCAGCGCAGCATCGGCGGCAGGATCCGCGATCTCGATCGCATAGCCCTGCGATGCGAGGAATTCCGCGAACCACGCGCCCATCTTTCCGGCGCCGCCGATCACGAGCACGCGCTTGCCGGCGCCGGACGCGTGCGCAGCCACACGCGTCTGCTCCTGCTGCGTCAACGACGAGCGAATCAGCAGGCGCATGACCTCCTCGGCGAGCTTCGGATCGAGCCCGAGCTCCGATGCCTGCGCTCGCGCGCCTTTCAACACTTCCTTCTCGCGCTCATAATCGCGCGTGGGCACGGCATGCTCGATCTTGTGCGCGCCGATGTCGGCGACGATGCGCTGCCTCTGCGCGATCAGCTCGACGAGCTTGCGGTCCACTTCGGACAGGCGCAGCCGCAGGTCTTCGAGCGTCATTCGGGTTCTCCGGTTGAAGTCCGGGGGGTTGTACCCGCGCACCGGGGCTGGCGCAAGATCAACGCGGGAATAAAGGCGTCGAACGCCTTTTTCCTGCTGCAACCGGAGGAGGAGGAAGGGATGTCGCATCATCTGGAGCTGGTCAGCGAAGCGCGCTGTTTCGAGGGCTTCCAGCGGACATATCGCCACGAATCGGAGAGCTGCCGCTGCACGATGCAGTTCGCCGTGTACCTGCCGCCCGCCGCGGAGCGCGGCCCTGTCCCCGCCGTGTACTGGCTCTCCGGCCTGACATGTACCGAGGAGAACTTCAGCACGAAGTCCGGCGCGCAGCGCTACGCGGCCGAGCTCGGCCTCGCGCTGATCATTCCCGATACGAGCCCGCGCGGCGTGAACATCCCCGGCGAGGACGAGCGGGTCGACGTCGGCAGCGCAGCCGGGTTCTACGTGAACGCAACTCAGGAACCGTGGGCGCCGCATTACAGGATGTATGACTACATCTCGCGCGAGCTCGTCGACGTCGTGAACGACCATCTGCCGGTCGACCCAGCGCGCAAGTCGATCAGCGGCCATTCGATGGGCGGGCACGGCGCGCTCCTGATCGGCACGAAGAACGCGGACGCATATCGGTCGATTTCCGCGTTCTCGCCGATCAGCTCCGCAAGCCGCTCGGAATGGGGCATGCCGGCGCTCGAGGCCTACCTCGGACCGGATCGCGAAGCGTGGCGCGAGTGGGATGCGAGCCTCGTGATCCGGTCGTCGCCGAGCCGCCATACGCTACTCGTCGATCAGGGCGGCGCTGATCCGTTCCTCGACCGCCTTCGCCCGAACGACCTGAAGGAAGCGTGCGCGGCGTCGGGCCAGAAGCTCGAGTTCCGCGAGCGCGCCGGCTACGACCACGGCTACTACTTCGTCAGCACGTTCATCGGCGAGCACCTCGAGTTCCACGCGAAGGCGCTCGCTTGAGCGAAACGGCGGTGTCGGCTCCGATGTCCGAGCGCGAGCACGCCGAGCCGTTCGCGCTCGTCCGCCGCTGGCTGGACGAGGCGGCCGGCGGTCCGCGCCGCAATCCGCACGCGATGGCACTCGCGACCGTCGGCGAGGACGGCCGCCCCGGCGTGCGGATGGTGCTGTTGAAGAGCGTGTCGGAGAGCGACGGCTATGTCGTGTTCTACACGAATTACCGCTCGCGTAAAGGCCGTGAACTGGAACACTGCCCGTGGGCCGCGGCTGTGCTTTATTGGGAGGAGCTCGGCCGTCAGATCCGGCTCGAGGGGCGCGTCGTGAAGTCGCCGCCCGAAGAGAGCGACGCATACTTCGCGAGCCGCCCGTTTCGCAGCCAGCTGAACGCCTGGATCAGCGCGCAGAGCGATCCGCTGACCGATGCGGGCGAGCTCGAGCGGCGCGCTGTGACCAAGGCCCGCGAGCTCGGCGGCGACTTCTCGAGCGATACGCCTCCGCCGCGCAGCGTGCCGCGCCCCGCGCATTGGGGCGGATACCGGCTCTGGTGCGACCGCGTCGAGCTCTGGACCGAAGGCGGCGGACGCTTCCACTCGCGCGTTCGCTACATGCGCGAGCTGTCGGACGGCGCGGACGGGCGCATCGTCGGCGGTCCGTGGCGCTTCGAGTTTCTGCAGCCGTAAGCACAACCGATAAATGATCGTTCGAATCGGACTCGCGGCCCCGCTCTGCGCCGCCCTCGCCGTGCTCGCGAGCGCCCCGGAAGCGGCGCTCGCCGAGCAGCGAATCGCGAACATCAGCCAGGGCACGAATTTCTCGGTCGCGCTGTTCCCCGATCGTGAAACGGTCGTGATCGACCTGTTGGGCCGGCTGTGGCGGCTGCCCGCGGGCGGCGGCGGAGCCGAGCAGCTCACGCCCGACGACGAGGCTGCGCGCCACCCGCGCGTCGCGCCCGACGGGAGCCGGATCGTCTATCAACGGCTCGTCGACGGCCAATGGGATCTGTGGCTGCTCGATGTCGAAACGGGCGACCGCAGCCCCCTCCTAGAATCGGAGTACGACGAGCGCGAGCCGGACTTCACTCGCGACGGCCGCTCGGTCGTGTTCGTATCGAACCGAACCGGCACGTTCAGCCTGTGGCGCGTCGAGATCGACAGCGGCGTGCTGACGCAGCTCACGGCGGAGCCCGGCGACGCGTCGTTCCCGAACGTCTCCGAGCGCGACGAGATCGCGTATGTCAGACGCGAGCCGGACGGCTGGTCCTTGCGAGCGCTGCTGCCGAGCGGCGCGACGGTCGAGCTGCTCCGCTCGCAGAATCGGCTGACCGCGCCGAGCTGGCGCGCGGGCGGCGGCGTCGTCGTCTACAACGAGCAGCGCCCGCGCGCGCCCGGCACGACGCCGAGCAGCGAGCTGAAGATGCTGATGCTGTCCGCAAGGCCGGTCATCAAGCCGCTGACGCGCTCCGAGGACGTATTCGAGTCGCGCGTCGCGTGGCTGTCCCCGGGCGAGTATCTGTACACGGCCGACGGCCGCATCTGGCGCCGCGGCATCGCGTACGCATCGCGGGATCCGGTGCCGCTGTTCGCGGCGGTCTCGATCGAGACGAATACGCCGCCGGCGATCGATACGCCGCTCGATGCGGCCGGCCCGCACCCGGTCCACGGCATCGCCGGACGCAGCGCGTCGGCCGACGGCCGGACTGAGGTCGTCAGCGCGCTCGGCGATCTGTGGCTCGTCGAGCGCAGGGGCGCGCGGCGGCTGACGGACGACGAGTTCGTCGACGTCGACCCGTACGTCGCTCCGGACGGGACGTTCGCGGTGTTCGCGAGCGACCGCGGCGGGCAGATGGATCTGTGGAGGATAGCGCTGCCCGGCGGCACGCTCACGCAGCTGACGCGCACGCCGGCGAAGGAGCGCGCGCCGGCAATTTCGGCGGACGGCCGCAGCATCGCGTTCCTCGAGACGGACGGCCTCGAGCCGCGCAGCGACGCGCGGCTCCGCATGATCCCGGCAGCCGGCGGAGAGCCGCGCACGATCGCGACCGGGCTCGCCGGCGCCGTGGGGCTCGCGTGGGATTCGCCGGAGCGCGTCTCGATAGCGCTGCGCGACGCGACCGGGCGCGATGCCGGGCGCATCGCGTACGACGTCGCGAGCGGCCGGCTCGCGGCCGCCGCGATCCCGCCGCCGACCGACACGGAGACGGCAGCGGCCGCGCTTCCCGGCGTCGAATGGCAAACCGCCGGCGCGAGCGAGCCGTATGTGATCCAGGTCGGCCGGCTCTTCGACTCGATCCGAGCGGACTATCTTCGCCACGTCGACGTGCACGTCGAAGGGCAACGGATCAAGGCGATCGTCGCGCGCGGGCTGCTGCCGCTGCCGGAGCGCGTGATCGACCTGCGGGACGGCACGATCATCCCGGGCCTGATCGACGTCGACGCGCACCAGTCTTCGCTGCTCGGCGAGCGGCTCGGCCGCGCGTGGCTCGCACACGGCGTGACGACGGTGCGCGAGGTGACCGCGGACGTTCCGGACGCGCTCGAGCGCGCGGAGGCTTGGGCGAGCGGCCGCCGTCTCGGGCCGAGGCTCGTGATCTCGCCGGCGGCCACGACGCCTGACATCGCCACGGCGGACGGGGGCGAAGGCGCGCCGGAGCCGGCCGCGGCATACCCGATCCCGATTCGCGCATACGCGAATCTGCGCGCGGCGCCTTCCGTCTTCGCGCCGGCCGGCGGCGTGCCGTCCGCCCGGATCTATCCGCACCCAGTGACGCCAGCCGGCTCGCCGTTCCGCACGTCGCCGCTCGGACTCGCGTACGACGACGTGTTCAACACGCTGATCGAGTCGGGAACGGTCGTCGCATCGAGCCTCGCCGCGGCGGGCGGCGTGTCCGGAAACCATCCGGCGCTCGCGCGGATCGTGCGGCATCCGGTTTTCGAGCGGTTCTATACGCCCGACGAGCGCAGCCGATGGCTGTCGCCGTCGTCGGCAGCAGGGCCGCTGCCAGACCAGCTCGTCCGGCTGATCCGTGCCGGCGGGCTCGTCGCGGCCGGGAGCGAGGCGCCGGGCGCGCCGTACGGGCTCGGCGTGCATCTCGACATGGCGCTGCTCGCCGAGGCCGGAATCCCGGCAGATCAGGTCTTGAGGATAGCGACCGCAGGCAACGCGCTCGCGCTCGGCCTCGACCGCCAGCTCGGCACGCTCGAAGCGGGGAAGCTCGCGGACTTCGTCGTCGTCGACGGCAATCCGCTCGACCGGATTGCCGATGCGCTGAACGTCGTCGCCGTCGTCAAGGGAGGCGTCTGGCTCGATCAGGCGACGCTGACGCGGCGCTGAGAAAACTTCTTCCTGTCGGCAGCTTTCGGCGTCCGAGCCGACCCGGACGACGCGAGCAGAGTTTGCGCACCCCAGCCAAACAACCGGTTATGTACGACTGGTTACAACGAGTTGAGATTAACGAGATAAGTGAGTCGTCGGCGATCCTTACAAGACCCGGTCCAAAGTCGCAGCGCGGTACAGCCTCGCGCGTGTAACAGATTGTACAACCGAAGAATTTCCGGATATGGCACGGCTCTTGCTCTATTCAGGTCGACCCGTCTAGGGTCAGTGAGTGCGCAAACCGACAGAAAACGATGCTTTAGAGCAAAGGGTTCTGTTAAATTTGTTCCAAGACAAGAAGAAGAAAGAGAACAAGAAGAAAAAGAAGGGCTGTACAACGACGAGAACAACAATGGGGCATGACCGATAAGGGAATGACCAACAGCCAGGCCGCATACTTGAAACCGTAAACTCCGATAACAACAAAGTCTGACCCGGCGCTCCCACCGCCGGGTTTTCTTTTTCTGGGGCCGGTAAAAGCCCGGCCGGAACCACATCCGCGGCCTCCGTTGCTATGATCGACTCTCCACCGGTCGACACCCGCGTTGCATGGGCCACCGCCTTTCGAAGATCTACACGCGCACAGGAGACGACGGCCGAACCGGGCTCGCCGGCGGCACGCGCGTTGCGAAGCACGATCCGCGCATCGAGGCGATAGGCAACGTCGACGAGACGAGCAGCGCGATCGCGGTCGTGCTCGCGGAAGACGGGATCGCGGCCGACGTGCGGGACGCTCTGCTCGCGATCCAGCACGATCTGTTCGAGGTCGGCGGCGAGCTCGCGATGCCTGAATATCGCGGCATCGACGCGACGGACGTCGAACGGCTCGAGCAGGCCCTCGACGCGCTGAACGCCGAGCTGCCGCCGCTCGCGGATTTCATCCTGCCGGGAGGCACGCGCGCCGCGGCGGCGTGCTTTCTCGCGCGCGCGGTCGCGCGCAGGGCCGAGCGCAGCGTCTGGGCGCTCGCCGAGCACGCGGAGCTCAACCCGGAGCTGCCTCGCTATCTGAACCGGTTATCCGATTTCCTGTTCGTCGCCGCCCGCAGGCTGACCCGAGATCAAGGCGTCCCCGAGACGCTATGGCGGAAGAAAGGCAGCAAAGGCTCGCAGCAGCCCTAGGCCGCGCCGGAGAACGTCAGACCGCCCAACCGAAGATCGTCATCAACGCGATCACGGTGACCCAGATGAAGAGCGTGCGCATCACGAGACGCAGCGCGTTGCGCGCGGCGGCGCTCGAGTTCGCCGGCCGCTCGAGGAATCCGGTCATCGCCGCCTTGCCGACGACCGCGGCAAGCCGATCGGTCCGCACGTAGAACGGCCTTCCGGGCGCCGGCGCGAAGTTTCGCCAGCGGTTCAGCGCATCGTCGTAGCTGCCGGCGAGCGCGTAGCCGAGCGCGGCGAGCCGCGCAGGAATCCACGCGAGCAGCCCGTGGAGCGTCTCGGCCGCCGGAAGCGCCGCCTTCGCGACGCTGTAGTCGCGCGCCGACTCGAACGCCGCTCGGCGGCGCAGCAGATCGCTGACGCGGAACAGCCACGCGCCGACCGGCCCGAGCACGACGAACCAGAACGCGACGCCGAAGATGCGGTTCGTCGCTTGCACGAAGATCGCCTCCTCCACCGCATCGACGTCCCGCGGGCTCGCGTGCCGCGACTCGGAAAGCTCCGTCATCACCCGGCTCGCGGCGTCGTAGTCGCCGCGGTCGAGCGCCGCGCAGTAGTCCTCTACCTCGCTGTCGAGATCGCGCGGGCCGACGCACATGAAAACGATCAGCACGGCGAACGCGAGGTACGGCAGGTCCCACGGCACGAAGGTCTGCTCGAGCGCGCGGCTGATCAGAATGACGGGCAACGTCGCAAGCGCAAGGAATACCGCGAGAACGAGCGCCGCCGCGTTCGGCGGCAGCGGCCGCGCACGCGCGAGCGCGAAATCGAACAACGGGTCGAAAAAGCGCAGCTCGCGCAGCTTCAGGCGCCTCGTCGCGACGTGCTCGAGCGCGAGGCCGAGGATCAGCGCGATCAGCTTCATCGAAAAACGCTCAGCGTGCGCACATGCGCCGGCAAAGCGCCCAGTCGAAAGCCGGCCCCGGATCCGTCTTCCTGCCGGGCGCGATATCCGAATGCCCGACGAGCGGCGCATCGGCGAGCGTCGGATACGCGGATCGCAACGACCGGACGAGTCGGGCGAGAGACTCGTACTGTGCGGGCTCGTACGGAACGTCGTCGGCCCCTTCGAGCTCGATGCCGACCGAGAAGTCGTTGCAGCCGGTGCGGCCGCAATACGACGACGCGCCCGCATGCCACGCGCGCTGCTCGAAGCCGACGTACTGCGTCAACTCGCCGTGCCGGGAAATCAACACATGCGCGGACACGGTCAGCCCCGCGATCGACGCGAAGTACGGATGGGCATCGGGATCGAGCCGGTTCAGGAACAGGTCGTCGATCCAGCCTCCGCCGAACACACCGGGAGGGAGGCTGATGCCGTGCACGACGATCAGATCGAGCGTCGTGCCGGGCGGGCGGGCATCGCAGTTCGGCGAGGGCACTTTGCGCACCCCGCGAATCCAGCCGCTGTCGATGATCATCGGCATGCTACATTGAGAACGCAGAGCCGCCCGCGGAAACGAGCCGCACTATACAACACGATCCAACCGGGCCGCCGGCGCGCGGCCAAGAACGTCGATGTCCGACCGTCGCATCACACGCCTTTATCTCGACCGCGATCTCGGCGGGGATCGCGCGCCGCTGACCGAGCGCGAGACGAAGTACCTCGGCAGCGTGCTGCGCTTGAAGCGCGGCGATCGCGTGCTCGCGTTCAATGGACGCGGACAAGAGCGGTACGGCGCGATCGCGTCGCTCGGCCGCTCGAACGGCGAGCTCGAGCTGTTCGACTTCGTCGATCCGCTGCCGGAGTCGAAGCTCGAGCTGACGCTCGTGCAGGCTTTGCCGAAAACCGAAGCGATGGATCTCGTCGTGCAGAAAGCGACCGAGCTCGGCGTGCGTGCGCTTTGGCCGGTCACGTCCGATTTCAGCGTCGTCCGGCTCGATCCGGAGCGCGCCGAGCGCCGCGCGCTGCACTGGCAGCGGGTCGCGCAAAGCGCGTGCGAGCAATGCGGCCGGCACCGCCCGCCCGATATCGGTCCCGTCCAGCCGCTGACCGAGAGTCTCGCGGCGATGCCGGAGACGAGCACGCGCATCGTCCTTGATCCCCGTGCGGCAAGGCCGCTGTCGAGCGCCGAGCCGCCGACAGCGGAGCTGTTCCTGCTGATCGGCCCCGAAGGCGGTTTCAGCGAAGCCGATCTCGCGCGCATCGAGCGGCACGGCGTTACACGAATGCGGCTCGGTCCGCGCACGATGCGCGCGGAGACCGCTGCGATCGTCGCGGCGGGGCTTGCACAAGCGTTATGGGGCGATCTTCGCTGACGGCTCCGGCGCCGGACGCCGGCGAGCACGATCGCCTTCGCCGGCCGCGTTCGCCGACGGCTGCGGATCAGGCTTCCGGCACGCTCGCGCGCGCGAGCTTCTGCGCGTCGGCGACCATCAACTCGAGCCGCTCGACGTCCGGAATCAGCGGGAACTCGTGAATCATCCGCACGCGGCACAGCGCGGGCTGCTCGTCCGGTATCGGCCGCTCGGTATCGAGCATCAACACGTCGGGATTCACGCGCACGAGCTGCGGAAAGCCCTGCGTCAGGATTCCGTAATAGCCCTTGAGGCGCCCGGTGATCGCATGAAAGACGACGATCCGCGTCCGCCCGCGCTTCTTCGAAGATGCATCGTTCGGGCGGCTGCCGTCGAACGAGACGACCGGCAACGCGCGGCCGTTCCAGTCGACAGTGCCGAGATACCACTCCGGCACGTCCGCGCCGACCGCGCTCTGCGTCTCGACGAACGCGATGACCTCGGCCACGCACATCCGCGGCACGAGCAGACGCTCGTCGCGAAGCGGAATCAGCAGACTGTAGAGCTCGCGCTGCTCTGCGGCGATCGCACTCACGACACCCTCCGATGCAGCCCGGCAGACCTGCAAATCACAGCGTTCTCCCGAGCAGCGCTTCGACCGACGCGATGAGCTGCGCTTCCTGATACGGCTTGCTCAGGTAGTCGTTCACGCCGAGCTCGATCGCCTTAGCGCGATGCTTTTCCCCGGAGCGCGACGTGATCATCACGATCGGCACGTCCTTCAGCTTCTCGTCGTTTCTGACATGGGACGCGAACTGATAGCCGTCCATGCGCGGCATCTCGATGTCGAGCAGGATGATGTCCGGCTCGTGCTCCTGCAGCGTCGTGATCGCGTCGAGCCCGTCGCGCGCCGTCACGACGCGCACGCCGCGGCGCTCGAGCAGCCTCTGCGTGACCCGGCGCATCGTGATCGAGTCGTCGACGACGAGCGCGGTCGGCTGCCGCGCGGCAGGCGCTGCGCGCACCGGCGACTGCGTGGCGCCGTGCTGAGCGCGCACGAGCGTGCCGGCGTCGAGGATCACGATCACGCGCCCGTCGCCGAGGATCGTCGCGCCCGATACGCCCGCGATGCTGCCGAGATGCGGACCGAGCGTCTTCACGACGATCTCGCGGCTGCCTTCGAGCGCATCCGTCAGGAGCGCGGTCGAATGCTCCCCGGCGCGGACGAGCACGAGGGAGACGGCGCTCTCCTCGGCCGGTAACGCGGACGGCATGCCGCCGAGGAGGCTGCCGAGGTGCTGGATGCGATAGCTCACGCCGCCGTACTCGAGCCGCGGCTCGTCTTGCGTCAGCATCTCGAGCAGCGTCTCGCGCGGCACGCGCGTGACGCCCTCGATCGTCGGCAGCGGCAGCGCGAAGGTCTCGTCGCCGACGTCGACGATCAGCGCGTGCGTGACCGCGAGCGTATAAGGCAGGCGGATATAGAAGCGCGTGCCGCGCCCCTTCCCGGACTCGATTCGCATCGAGCCGCCGAGCTTCTTGATCTCGTTGTCGACGACGTCCATGCCGACGCCGCGGCCCGCGGCCTGCGTCAGCTCGGACGCGGTGCTGAATCCGGGCCGCAGGATCAGCTCCACGGCCTCCTGATCGGAGATCTGCTGCGGGTCGGAGATCAGGCCCTGCTCGAAGGCCTTGCGGCGGATCGCGTCGAGGTCGAGGCCGCGGCCGTCGTCCGCGACCTCGATCAGCACCTCGGAGCCCTCGCGGCGCAGCGACAGATCGACGCGGCCGGTCTCCGGCTTACCGGCCTCGCGGCGCTCGGCCGGCGGCTCGATGCCGTGGACGACCGCATTGCGCAGCAGATGCTCGAACGGCGCGAGCATCGAGTCGAGCACCTGGCGGTCGACCTCGCTCGCGCCGCCGTGCACGACGAGCTCGGCGAGCTTGTTCGTATCGGACGCCGCCTGGCGGACGATGCGGGAAAGGCGCGACGTGTGCCGCTGGAACGGCACCATTCGCGTCTGCATCAGCCCTTCCTGCAGCTCGCTCGTGACGCGCGCCTGCTGGCCGAGCAAAGTCTCGGCCTCGGTCGTCAGCCCGTGCAGCAGCTCGTTGATGCTCGCGACATCGTTCGCGGTCTCCGCGAGTGCGCGCGACAGCTGCTGGATCGTCGAGTAGCGGTCGAGCTCGAGCGGATCGAAACCCTGACCGCCGGCCGTGAGGTCGTCCTGATGCCGATGCAGGATCTGCGCCTCGGTCTCCGCCTCGAGCTTTCGCAGCTGCTCGCGCAGCCGCGTGACCGTCTGGCCGAGCTCGCCGAGGTGGAAGTCGATCGAGTGCAGCTGCTGATTCAGCCGCGACTGGAAGATGTTGATCTCGCCCGCGCCGTTCAGAAGCGCGTCGAGCAGCGCCGCATCGACTCGCGCCGTCTCCGTGCGCTCGGCGCCGCGGCCTTCGGCTTTGAGCCCGCTCGGCGGGGCTTGCGGCGGCATCGAGACGTCCGCGTCGTCGCGCTCGGCCGGCGCCCCGCCGTCGCCCGCGAACGGAACGACGTCTGCCGCCGCAACGCCGGCCGGCCGCTCGACCGCCGCCGACGAGCTCCGGTCCGACGCGGCTTCAGCGGCTTCGGCATTTTCGGCGTGCTCGGACGTCGGCGCTGCCGCGTCAGGCTCCGGCGCTTTCGCGGCCGGCTTGCCTTCCGCTCCGCGCTTGAACCGCGAGAGCCTGCGCGCGAGCTCGTCGAGCCCGGGCACGGTCCGGCGAAAACCTTTGTCCGGCGGCGGCGCTTTGTCATCCGCCTGCGCGTCCGCCTCGGACGCCGAAACCGGATCGCTCGGCGCCGTGTCGGCGCCGTCCGGCGGCACCGCGTCGGCCGCGGCAGGCGCGGCCGCGCTGTCGTCCGCGGTCGGCGCGCCGTCGAACGCCGGCGCGAGCTGCCGCACCGTCGGCTCGTCGCCCTGCGGCCGCGAGGCCTCCGCGGCGGGCTCCGCCGACGGCTCGCTCGCGCCCTCCGGTGCCGCCTCGGCCGGCTCTGCCGGTGTCACGGCCGAAGACGATCCGGGGAACGACACGGCCTCGATGCGCGCGACGAGATCCGCCGCGCTCGGGACGGGCTTCCCCGCGTCGATGCAATCGCGCATCGCGTGCAACGTGTCGAGGCATTGCTGCAGCAGGTCGAGCGTCGGCGCCGCGGGCTCGACCCGCTTCTCGGCCATGCCGACGAGCAGCGTCTCGAGCGCGTGGCTCAGGTCGCCCATCGGCAATACTCCCGCCATGCGCGCGCCGCCTTTCAGCGTGTGCAGCAGCCGCTGCAGCTCGACGATCGACGACGAGCCCTCGCCCTCCGAGCGCAGCGTTCCGAGCGCGCTCTCCGCGCTCTCGAGAATCTCGGCCGCCTCCTCCATGAAGATCGCGGCGATCTCGGGATCGAAGTTGAGCTCGAGCGCCGGAGAAGACACGTCGGCCGCGGCCGGCTTCTCCGGTACGGCATCCTCCTCGAGCCGCTCGAGCCGCGCGACGACCTCGGGATCCGGCTCGAACGCGGCGCCGTGCAGCAGCGCATCCGTCATCCGCGCGAGCTCGTCGGCGGCGCGGGCCACGGTCTCGAGCCCGTCGTCGAGCAAGCCCCGGCCTGCCTGGAACAATCGTCCGAGGTGCTCGGACAGCGGCCCCGCTAGCGCGACCGCCGGCGCATAGGCTGCCATCTTCGCGCTGCCGAGCAGCGTGTGGCACGCGCGATAGACCGGCTCCTCGAACGAGTACGGCGCCTCGCCGCGGCGCGATGCGTCGATGAATCCGCGCAAGGTCTCGAGGTGCCCGAGCGTCTCCTTGACGAAGATGTCGACGAGCACCGGATCCATCGCCTGCTCGGGGGACGGCGCCGAGTCGAACGATTCGGCCGACTCGGCCTCTGCGTCGGACGCGGCGACCCCGTTGGGCGGCTCCGCGGCCGCGGCCGCCGCGTCGGTCTCGCCCGGCGCCGGCAGCCGCAGCGAATCGCTCGTGAGGCTCGCGGCTTCCGGATCGCCTTCGGCGAATGCGGTCGCGCGCTTCATCATCAGCTGCACGTCCGCGCGCGGCGGAATGCCAACCTCGAGATGCTCGATCAGCTGCGGGAATACGTCGGCGGCCTCGATGATGAACTCGACCATCGCCGGCGTCGGCTCGAGCGTCTGGTTGATCAGGCGGTTCAGCAGATTCTCGATGCTCCACGCGAACTCGCCGATCATCTGCGCGCCGACCATGCGACCGCTGCCCTTCAACGTATGGAACGAGCGGCGCACGCTAATCAGCGCGTCCGAATCCTCGGGACGCTCCGCCCAGATCGGCAGGTAGCGCGCGATGCTCGCTATCTCCTCCTTCGCCTCGTCGATGAAGAGCTCGAGCAGCTCGGGATCCGAGCGCTCCTCGTCGACCTGCATGACGGACGGCAGCGGTTTCGGCGGCTTCGGCGCCTTCGTCGGCGGCGGCGCAACCGCAACGGGCGCCGGCGCGGACTTCGTCGGCGGCAGGGCCTCGAGCAGGTCGAGACAGCGGCTCGCGTTGTCGAGCATGTACCACGGGTCGCTGCGCCCGCGGCTGATCGTCTCCATGTAGTACTCGACGGCGACGACCGCGTCGGCGAGCCGTTCGAGGTAGTCCGGCTTCAGGAGCTTCGCGCCGGGGCCGAGCCGCGTCGCGATCACCGCGCCGATCCGCTCGACGATCTTCACCGCGCGCGTCTTGTTCAGCATCAGCAGCCCGGCCGTGATGCCGCGCAGCTGCGGCTTCACCTGATCGAGCGCGCGCCCGTCCTCCGGCGTCTCGAGCAGCTGCGTGACGGCTTCCTTGACCTTCGCGAGGTTCACGATGCACTCGCCGAGGACGGCCTGCGTCACGTGGCGGTACTGCGCCTCGGATTCGCTCTCGACCGGCGGGCGGTCGTCGGCGCTCGGCACGATTGCGCGAACGAGCTCGCGATCGAGCGCATCCTCGACGTCGAGCAGCGTCGCGGCGATTTTCTCGAGCGCGCGCGAACTGTCGATCGCGCCGCTGCCGACGATGCCGGTCAGCTCGCGCGCCTCGCGCTGGATCTGCGCACGCGCCTTCTCGAGGCCGAGGACGCCGAGCGTGTCGCCGATCTTCTTCAGCATGTCGAGCTGCGGCTTCAGCTGCTCGAGATCCTCCATCCCGGTGCGCACGAAGATATCGAGCGCGTCCTTGACAGAGGAAAGATCCTCCTTGATCGCCTTCGCGACCGTCCGCATCAGCTTGATGCTCGGCCCGGCAAGGCTCTCGCGCGCTTCGGCGAGCTGCGTCTCGGGCGGCACGACCTCGTCGAGCCGGTAGAGCTTGCGGATCTCCGCGAGCCGCTCGTCGCCGTCGCCCGCGCGGGCGACGTAATAGAGAAGGCTATTCAGCAGGTCGACGGGCGGCGACTCGACCCACGGCGACTCGCCGCGGTCGATCAGCTGCTTCAGCTGCCGGTCGGCCTGACCGACGAGGCGCTTCAAGTTTACGGTCGGCTCGAGATGGCCGCCGCGCAGCCCCCCGAGGACACCCGTCAGCACGAACCAGAGCTGGCGCACCGGCTCCGTCGCCGCCGCCTGCTCGAGGAGGCCGCTGATCTGAATCAGCCGGTCGAGGTGCGGGCCGCCTTCGTTGCCGCGAATCCACTGCAGCAGCGCGGATTGAAACGCCGGACGCAGCCGTCTCGCCGTGGTCTGGAAACGCCGGCTCGACTCGGCGTCGACAGCCCCTCCCGGCTGCGACGCGATATGCCGCTCGAACGGGCCCGCGTTCAGCAGTAGCAGCGAGCCTTCCGACAACAGCGGCTCGCCGCGCACCTGCCGCAGATCGTTCAGCATCGGCAGCAGCACGAGCGCGATATCTCGGCCGCCGCTCATCACGCGCTCGAGGTAGGCGGGCAGCTGCACCATCGCCCGCGTCAGCGCTTCGAGGCCGGCGTCGACCTGCGCCTGCTCCTTGCTTGCGCGGACATGGCGACACGAGCGCTCCATCTCTTCGGCAAGCATGCCGGCGCCGTGCAGCTCGATGATCTTCAGGGCGCCCTGCGCGAGGTGCAGCAGGTCGGCCGCACGGTCGAGCGCGTCGCGCCCGACGTTGCCTTCGGCGAAATCCTCGAGCTCGCGCCGGGCGGTATCGAGCGTGCTGCCGATCTCGCGGCTGACGAGATCGAGCGAATGCGCCGCGAGATCGTTCATCTCGAGCCCGGTCGGCATCGTCGCGCTCATCCCGATCGCCTGCGCGCTTCGCTACGGGCAGCGCGGACCGCACGCGGGGCGGCCGCGGACGCCGCCGCGACGTCGGCGACGGGCTTCGACCGCGCGGCCTCGAGCGCCGACGCGATTCGTGCCTGGCTCAGCACGCTCGTGCTGGTCGTATCCGCGGGCAACGTGAACCCGCTGACGGTCTCGCGGAGCTGAGAGGCGAGCTCGGAGAGCTTGCTGATCGCGGCAGAGGCCGCGTTCGTCGATTCGGTGGTCTTCGCGCTGATCTCGCGCAGGACGCGCATCGATTCGGTGATCGCGGCGGTCGCCCGCGTCTGCTCGCGGCCCGAGCTCGAGATGTTCTGCACGAGGCTCGCGATCTGGTGAGAGACCTGCTCGATCTCGTCGAGCGCAGCGCCCGCGTTCTCGGCGAGGAGCGCGCCGCCGACGACGTCCGTCGTGCTGCGCTCCATCGAGACGACCGCCTCGTTCGTATCGGACTGGATCGTGCGCACGAGCACCTCGATCTTGCGCGTCGCGATCGTCGAGCGCTCGGCGAGCTTCTGCACCTCGTCCGCGACGACGGCGAAACCGCGGCTGCCCTCGCCGGCGCGCGACGCTTCGATCGACGCGTTGAGCGCGAGGATATTCGTCTGCTCCGCGATCTCCTCGATCAGCTCGACGATGTTGCCGATCTCCTGCGAGCTTTCGCCGAGCCGCTTGATGCGCTTCGACGTGTCCTGGATGGTTTCGCGTATCGTGTTCATCCCGTCGATCGTCCTGCGCACGGCCTCGCCGCCCTTGTGCGCGACGTCGACCGCGTGGCGCGCGACGTCCGAGCAGCGCTCGGCGTTGCCGGACACCTCTTCTATGGACTGCGCCATGCGGCTCACGGCCTCGGACGCGGCGGCGGTCTGCTTAGCCTGGGTCTCGCTCGAGCGGACCAGGTGCCGGACCGTCGCCTCGCTCTGCTTCGCGGCCGCATCGACGAGGATCGACGTGTCGTTGATCGTCGCGACCAGCTCGCGCAGCGCCTCGATCGCGTAATTGATCGAGTCCGCGATAGCGCCGGTGATGTCCTCGGTCACGGTCGCCTGGACGGTGAGATCGCCGTCCGCGAGGCTCGACAGCTCGTCGAGGAGACGCAGGATCGCCTGCTGATTGCGCTCGTTCTGCGCGGCCTGCGCCTCCGCGATGCGGCGCAGATCCCCGGCGCGCTGATAGAACAGCATCATCGTCAGCAGCAGCAGGAGCGAGGCGCCGACGAGCACCAGCGGCAGACCGCCGCCGTCCCGCGTGAGCAGCAGCACGGCTGCGGCGACCATCAGCCCCGCGGCCGTGAAGGCGAGCGGCGGGAGAAGCTTGATCCAGGGGCTCGACTTCATCATTGTGAGCTCACTTCCTCGCAGCCATTTCACCCGCACTCAGGAACTGCTCGTCGTCGAGCAGCTTGCCGAGGCTGAAGCGCGGCCAAACTTCCGAACCCTGTACGAAACCGCCGTCGAGATAGTGGTCGCAGCGGATCACTGTCGCGGGCACCTGTTGCTTGAAATCGTCGTGCGCGAATCTGCGGATGCCGACGACCTCGTCGACGACCAGCGCGGTCGGCACGTCCCGGCTCGCCGCGACGAGAACGCGGCTGCGCCGATCGGAGCTCGTGCTGCCGCCGCCGAGGAATGCTTTCAGGTCGACGACCGTCAGCAATTGGCCGCGAACGTTCGCGATGCCCCGCAGCCAGAATTTCGCGCCGGGCACTCGGGTGACGGGGTCGGGCACCGGCAAGACCTCGCGGACGTCGCCGCGCCCGGTCACGAAGTGCTCGTTACCGATCCGGAAACCGATGCCGGACCACTCGTCCGCCGCAGCCGCGGCGCCGTCCCGCGCTGCGCTCGCGGCGCGCGCGAGCCGCTCGAGCTCGAGCAGAAGCTCGAACGGCCTGTCCTTCAGCTCCGCCAGACTCAAGCGCCGGGCCTCTCGATCCGCCGCTCCAAAACCTCGTTCGCCTTCGCGACCAGGACCGCTTCGCTCACGGGCTTGACGAGGTAGTCGACCGCGCCTTGCCGCATGCCCCAGATCCGGTCCGTCTCCTGGCTCTTCGTCGTGATCATCACGATCGGAATCGACTTCGTCTGCGGATCGCGAGTCAGCGTGCGCGTGGCCTGGTAGCCGTTGACGCCGGGCATCACCACGTCCATCAGGATCAGATCCGGATGCATCTCACGTGCGAGAGAAATGCATTCGGAGCCGTCGGCCGCGGAGACCGTATCGAAGCCGTGCTTCTCGAGCGCGGTCTTCATCACGTGGACCTCGGTAGGAGAATCGTCGACGATCATGATCAGCGCCATGCGTGCCCCCCTGATGTCGAATCGCGCTCAGCGTCCGACGTGACTCGAAATCGCCCCCAGCAGCTCGTCTTTCGTGAACGGCTTCGTCAGATATTGCTCCGAGCCGACGAGCCGTCCCCTCGCCCGGTCGAACAGACCGTCCTTGCTCGACAACATGATCACCGGCGTGTCCTTGAAGAGCTTGTTGTGCTTGATCAGCGAGCAGGTTTGATAGCCGTCGAGACGAGGCATCATGATGTCGACGAAGATGATGTCCGGCTGGTGGTCGGCAATCTTCGACAGCGCGTCGAAGCCGTCGACTGCCGTATAGACCGTGCAGCCTTCTTTCGCCAGCAGCGTCTCGGCAGTGCGCCGGATCGTCTTGCTATCATCGATCACAAGGATCTTGAGGCCCTGAAGGCTTGCCTTCGGGCTTACTGCGTTACCGGTCGACACGCACTTCTCCTTGCGGTTCGTGCCGCCGCCGCCCCCCATAGCCCCATGACGGCACCTCACGAACTCAACGCGCCTTTTAACACATAGATTGAGAGGCTTCCAACGACTCGTCCGCCGTTTGGAGGGCTACCGGCCAAAGGCTCGGACGAGCCGGACGCGCCTCTCGAAAGCGGCGCCGAGGCCCCGCGTTCGCAAGCTATGGTAGCGTTGCCGTTTTCGGCGAAACTGCGAACTTGCACTCAAAAGCGAGGACCGATGGAAAGCTCGTCACGCCTGCTCGGGGTCGTCATGGACCCGATCGAGTCCATCAAGCCGCAAAAGGATTCGACTCTTGCGATGCTGCTCGCGGCGAAGCGCCGCGGCTGGCGCATCGTGTATTTCACTCAGAACGACCTGTCCGTCCGCAACGGCGCGCCGATCGGCCGCGGGAGCTTCGTCGACGTGGAGGACAGCACCGACCGGTGGTTTACCTACGGCGACCCCTGGTCCGGCACGCTCGACGGCCTCGATGTCGTGCTGATGCGGAAGGATCCGCCGTTCGATATGGAGTACGTCTACACGACGTACATCCTCCAGCTCGCCGAGGAGCGCGGCCTGCTCGTCGTCAATCGGCCGAGCAGCCTCAGGGAAATCAACGAGAAAGCGTACACCGCCTGGTTTCCGCATTGCACGCCGCCGACCCTGATCACCCGCTCGCGAGACGATCTCATCGGCTTCCTCGAGGAGCAGTCGAGGATCGTCCTGAAGCCGCTCGACGGCATGGGCGGCCGCTCGATCTTCGTGGCCACGAAGGGCGATCCGAACACGAACGTGATCATCGAGACCCTGACTCATAACGGGTCCCGCTACACTCTCGCGCAGCGCTATCTTCCCGAAATCGCCGACGGCGACAAGCGCGTGCTGCTGATCGACGGCGAGCCGATCGACTACGCTCTCGCCCGCATTCCGGCCCCCGGCGAGTCGCGGGGCAATCTCGTCATGGGCGCCCGAGGCGAGGGCCGGCCGCTGACCGAGCGCGACCGCTGGCTCGCGAACGAGGTCGGACCGACGCTCGCGGCGAAGGGCGTTCTGTTCGCGGGGCTCGATGTGATCGGCGACTTCGTGACCGAAATCAACGTCACGAGCCCGACCGGAATACGTGAATTGGATCGGCAATTCGGCATCGACATCGCTGCTAGACTCCTCGACGCCGTCGAACGGCGGCTCAACAGGTGACGATCCCGCGTGATCCCCGCCAGCCCCATTGAGATCGGTGTCGCACGTCCGCACGGGCGCGATTTGCGCCTGGCACCGATTCTCGTGTCGCTCGCGGCGCTGCTCGTCGCGAGCTGCACCGACTCGCCCGCGGTCTTCGAGCGCCGGCTGTATGCAATGGGCACGTGGGTCGATCTCACGGTGGTCGCGACCCGGGATGCCGCGGACGCGGTATTCGCGGAGGCCGAGACGTTCCTGCGAGGTTTCGAGGTCGACTATTACGCGTGGGCCGACGGCGGCGAGCTCGCTCGCCTGAATGCGGCGCTCGCGAGCGGCGAGACCGCGACGGTCAGCCCGCAGATGGCCGCCCTTCTCGTCGACGCGAAGCGGATCAGCGCCGCGAGCGGCGGCGCATTCGACCCCGGAGTCGGCGAGCTCGTCGAGCTCTACGGCTTCCATGACGCAACCGCCGAGCCGCGCGCCCCGGCGCCGGCCGAGATCGACCGTCTGCTCGCTGCCGGCGCGGGCATTGCATCGGTCGACATCGACGGCCGCGAGGTCCGCGCGCGTGCAAGGGTCCTGCTCGACCTCGGCGGCATCGCGAAAGGGGAAGCGGTCGATCGTCTCGTCGAGCTGCTCCGCAGCCATGGCGTCCGCGATGCGCTCGTTAACGCGGGCGGCGATCTGCGCGTGCTCGGGAGCCGCGACGGCCGGCCGTGGCGAATCGGTATCGAGGACCCGAGAGCCGACAGGGTGCTCGGCGTGATCGCGCTCGAGGACGGCGAAGCGGCGTTCACGTCGGGCGACTACGAGCGCTTCGTCGAGCACGACGGCGAGCGCCTGCACCACATTCTGGATCCGCGCACCGGCCGGCCCGCGGCCGCGACCCGCGCCGTCACGGTGATCGCGCGGCGCGGCGTGCTCGCGGACGCGGCCGCGACCGCGCTGTTCGTTGCAGGGGACGATTGGGCCGACGTCGCGGACGCGCTCGATATCGACGCAGTGCTGCGCGTCGACGCGAACGGCGAGGTCGAGGCGACCGACGAGATGCATCGGCGGCTCGTCGCAGGCGGCGGAGAGGAGTGGCATGTCGTCGCAGACTCCTGAGCGCGCCGCGACGCGATCCGAAAACCCGGACGCGCGGTCCGCACGGATCAGCGCGGACCGACTGAGCTCGATGCTGTTTCTCGCCGGGCTGGCGCACGGCGTCCTGATCCTCGGCGTCACGTTCTCGTCGCCGGCGCCGCCGCCCGAAAGCGACGCGCTGCCATCGCTGAATGTCACGCTCGTCGTCGATACGAACGACCTCGACGAGCCGCCGCCGGACACCGTATGGCTCGCATCGTCGGCGAACGACGGCGGCGGCGCCCCGGTCGACGGGCTGCGGCCGACGACGACGCTGACGGCCGACGAGCCTGCGACGCTCGTCGGCGACCCCGGCGCGCTCGACACCGTGGACGGACGCCCGCGCGAGGCGGCGACTGCGGCCGACGAGATTCTGACGCGGGGAGCTTCCGAGCGGCAGGTCGCCGCGGTGCCGAAGGCGACTGAAGCCGCGACGGCCGAGGTCGAGACGCGCGCCGCGCTGCTCGACCGCACCGCGCCGGAGACGCTCGCGCTCGAGATCGACGACGTCGCGGCGCTTCCCGACGCGGAGAATCGCGCCGATGCGGTCTCGCCGTCGACGCGCGAGTCGATCCTGGCCGCGTATCTCGACGGCTGGCGCCGCCGCGTCGAGCGGGTCGGCACGGTCAACTTCCCGGCGACGCTCCGCGAGCGCGACGGCGTCGGCCGGCCGACGCTCGAGGTCGCGATCGGCGCGGACGGCCAGCTCAAGGAAATCATCGTTCGACGCTCGTCCGGCGACGGCGCGCTCGACCAGGCGGCGCTGACGATTCTGCGGCTCGCGGCGCCGTTCAACCCGCTGCCGGACGAAATCCGCAGCAGTTACGAGGTGCTGCGCTTCGCCTACGAGTGGGACTTCTCCGGCAGAGCCGCGGATTAGCCGGCGAGCCGCCCTCGCGTCGCCGGCCGACGTTGCGCGTCGCCGCAACACACGTGCGTGCCGCGGCGACGGCCCCCCCTCACCTGGGATAGAATTTCAGTCACGATGGAACGCGAAACAAGCCAGGTACGGAGTCTGCAGGATCACTTCCTGATCGCGATGCCCGCGATGGGCGACCCGAACTTCAACGAGACGGTCACCTACATCTGCAAGCATGACGAAGAAGGCGCGATGGGCATCGTTATCAACCGTCCGACGGACATGCTCCTCGCCGAGGTTTTCAGGCAGCTGTCGCTCGAGCCGTCCGATCCGCGCCTTGCGGAGCTGCCGGTGCTCGCCGGCGGCCCGGTGCAGCGCGACCGCGGCTTCGTCGTGCACTGCTCCGATCAACGCTACGACTCGACGCTCGAGACCGATGCCGGCATCAAGATCACGGTGTCGCAAGACATCCTCGCGGCGATGGCCCGCGGGCAGGGGCCGGAGCCCGTCCTCGTTGCGCTCGGCTACGCGGGCTGGGATTCCGGGCAGCTCGAGGCGGAAATTGCCGCAAACGCATGGCTCAGCGTGCCGGCCGACCCGAAGGTCCTGTTCGAGACGCCGTTCGAGCAACGCTGGCGCGCCGCGGCCGGCCTGCTCGGCGTCGACATCCATCAGCTTGCGAGCTACGCCGGGCACGCGTAACGCGGGCGGCGCCGTGACGGCGACGCGCGAAAGCGGGATCGTGCTGGCGTTCGACTTCGGCCGACGCCGCATCGGCGTCGCGACCGGGAATCTGCGAACGCGCACCGCCTCCCCGTTGACGACCCTCGACAGCGGACGCGAGCCGCCGTGGGCCAAGCTCGACGCGGTCGTCGAGGACTGGCGGCCGGAGCGGCTGATCGTCGGCGTGCCGGAAGCTTCCGACGGGCCGACGTCAATCGCGGCCGCCGCGCGCCGGTTCGCGGCCGCGCTGCGGCAGCGTTACGGCCTGCCGGTCGTGACCGTGGACGAGGCGTACACATCGACGGCGGCGGCGGCGGATCTCGCGGAAGCACGGCGCAGCGGCGAGCTCCGGCGGCGAGCGCGCAAGGAGCAGATCGACGCGCGGGCAGCCTGCCTGATCGCCGAGCAGTGGATGAGCGATGCACACAATGAAGGACGATGACGTGACCGCAACGGGCGGCGCGAAGGCAAGCGGTCCCGGGACCCGCGGGACGATTTTCCTCGAGGACGCCGAGATCCTCGCGCACGATGCGTGGCCCGGCCGACAGCACGTCCTGCGCGTGGCCGCGCCGCGCGCCGCGCGGCGCGCGGCGCCCGGCAGCTTCGCTCATATCACGTGCGATCCGTGCGTGCCGATGCGCCGGCCGCTGTCGATCATGCGCGCCGACCCGGAGCAGGGTTGGCTCGAGTTCCTGTACAAGCCCGTCGGCGCCGGCCTCGACAAGCTGACCGGCCGGCGAGTCGGCGAGCGCCTGAGTCTGCTCGCGCCGATCGGCCGCGGCTTTTTCCCGTCGCCTTCGCGGCCGCGCGTGCTCGCGATCGGCGGCGGCGTCGGCATTCCGCCGATGATCTTCGCGGCCGAGCGGCTCGCCGCGCGCCCCGAGTTTCACGCGCCGATCGTGCTGATGGGCAGCGAGCTGCCGTTCCCGTTTCAGCTCGTCCCGTCCGCGCTCGCCGTGCCCGGCGCGCCCGACGAAGCGACGCACGGCATGGCGCTGCTCGAGTCGCTCGGTATTCCGTCGCGCCTCGCCAGCAACGCCGGGCTGCCCGGTGCGTATCCCGGCTTCGTCCCGGCGCTCGCGAGGCGCCTGATCGAGGCGCTGCCGGCCGACGAGCGCGCGAAGACGCAGCTGCTGTCGTGCGGTCCGCAGCCGATGCTGCGGGCGGTCGCGGTGCTCGCGCGCGAGTTCGATTTGCCTTGCCAGCTCGCGCTCGAGGAGTACATGGCCTGCGGAGTCGGCGGCTGCGCGGGATGCACGGTGCGGGTCGAGACGCCGTCGGGACCGGCGATGAAGCGGGTTTGCGTCGACGGGCCGGTATTCGAAGCTCGCGAGGTCTATCCGGCCGTCTTCGCTTAACGTCGCTGCGGTCGTCTGCTGCGTCGTTCGCGGCCGGGTACTCCGTAGACCGCGAGGGCCCGTCTTCGACGTGCGCTTCCGGCGGCACGCGCGAAGAACATCCTGTCGCTCGGCGGCGGCCGTCCCTGGCCGCCGAACGGCCGCCGGAAGCGCACGTCGAAGACGAGCCCTCGCTGCCGCGCCCGGTGCGTCACCGAACGCGAATCGCAACCCTCACCATCAGCGCAGGCCTTAACGCCGCGCCGCCGTGCGTCGCGGTCCAACACTGAAACCTGCGGCCCCGCAGCGGGGGTGTGACTTCGATGAGGCGCTTTCGGCGGCCGTTCGGCGGCCAGGGAGGGCCGCCGCCGAGCGACAGGACGTTCTTCGCGCGTGCCGCCGAAAGCGCCTCATCGAAGGCGCACCCCCGCGGCCGACGAAGCTCCGTACTCCGGTCGCCGATGAGCACGCAAACGCCGAGGACGAAGCGATCCCCTCAGCCGAAGTTGATCTTCGCCTCGAGATTGCTCCGCGAATCCGCGTTCGACAACGCTTCCTCCATGCTGATCACGCCCTTCCGATAGAGCTCGAACAGCGCCTCGTCGAACGTCTGCATCCCCGGCTCCCGCGTCTCGCGGAACGCCTCCTTCACGTGCGAGATGTCGCCCTTCTTGATCATCTCCGAGATGTGCGGCGTATTCAGCATCACCTCGACCGCCGCAACCCGCCGCCCCTCCTTCGAGCGGACGAGCCGCTGCGAGATCACCGCCCGCAGATACTGCGACAGATCCATCAGCACCTGATTGTGCTGGTCGTTCGGATACATGTTGATGATGCGGTCGAGCGTCTCCGGCGCATTGTTCGCGTGCAGCGTCGCGATCGCGAGGTGACCGGTGCCCGCGAGATCAATCGCGGCCTGCATCGTCTCGCGGTCGCGGATCTCGCCAATCAGCACGACGTCCGGCGCCTCGCGCATCGCGCTCCGCAGCGCCTTCGCGAAAGAATGCGTGTCGAGGCCGATCTCCCGCTGGTTGACGATCGACTTCTGGTTCGAGTGCAGGAACTCGATCGGATCCTCGATCGTGATGATGTGCGACGCGGAGTTGCGGTTGCGGTAGTCGATCATCGCGGCGAGCGTCGTCGACTTGCCCGAGCCGCTCGCGCCGACCATCAGTATCAGCCCGCGGCGCAGCATCACGAGATCCTTCAGCGTGTCCGGAACCCCGAGATTGTCGAGGCTCGGCAGATCCGGCGTGATGAACCGCAAGACCATTGCGACGTTGCCGCGCTGATGGAAGATATTCACGCGGAAGCGACCGAGGCCCGGCTCGGAGATCGCGAAATCGATCTCGAGATCGCGCGTGAACGCCTCGAGCTGCGCCTCGTCCATCAGCTCGAGCGCGGCCTGCCGCACCATCTTCGGCGACAGCTCCATCTGGTTCACCGGCAAGATCTTCCCGTCGATCTTGATCATCACTGGCGCATAGGTGGTGAAGAAGAGGTCCGACGCCTTCTTATCCACCATCAGCTTGAAGAGCGGTTTGACGTTCATTGCGCTGGCGAGCCGGTAAGTTCAGACGCGCGTAGCCGCCGCGTAGGCACGGCGCCGCGCGGCCGCGACGGGGCTTCCCTAGAACCTCGTGGCGCGCTCCTCCTCGATCAGGCTCAAGCTCTCGCCGTGCTCGTTCTGAGCTGCGGCCTCGCGCTTGCTCTGCAGCTTGATCCTGAGGCGCAGCTCGTTCTGCGAATCCGCGTTGCGCATCGCCTCGTCGTACGAGATCACGCCGTCCTCGTAGAGGTTGAACAGCGCTTGATCGAACGTCTGCATTCCGAGCCGGTTCGACTTCGCCATGATCTCCTTGATCGACGACACCTCGCCGCGGAAGATCAGGTCGCGGATCAGCGGCGACGCCAGCATGATCTCCATCGCTGCGACGCGGCCCATGCCGTTCTCGCGCGGTATGAGCCGCTGCGAGATCAGCGCAGTCACGTTCAGCGACAGATCCATCAAGAGCTGCTGCCGGCGCTCCTCCGGGAAGAAGTTGATGATGCGGTCGAGGGCCTGGTTCGCGCTGTTCGCGTGCAGCGTCGCGACGCACAAGTGCCCGGTTTCCGCGAACTGGATGCCGTACTCCATCGTCTCGCGGTCGCGAATCTCGCCGATCATGATCACGTCCGGCGCCTGACGCAGAGTGTTCTTCAGCGCGTTGTGCCAGCTCTCCGTGTCGACCCCGACCTCGCGATGCGTGACGACGCAGCCGCGGTGCGTGTGCACGAACTCGACGGGATCCTCGATCGTGATGATGTGGCCGCGGCTGTTCTCGTTTCGATAGCCGATCATCGCCGCGAGCGTCGTCGACTTACCGGAGCCGGTGCCGCCGACGACGAGACAAAGCCCGCGCTTCGTCATCGCGACGTCCTTCAGCTGCGGCGGCAGATCGAGATCGTCGAACGACGGAATTTTCGTCACGATCTGACGGATTACGGCGCCGACGTTGCCCTGCGCAACGAATGCGCTGACGCGGAACCGACCGATGCCCTGCGGCGCAATTGCGAAGTTGCATTCCTTCGTCGCGTCGAACTCCTTCGCCTGCTTGTCGTTCATGATCGAGCGCACGATCAGCGAGCTCTGCGCCGACGTGAGCGGCTTGTCGGCGAACGGCTTGATCGCGCCGTCGATCTTGATCGCGGGCGGGAAATCGGCGGTGATGAAGAGGTCGGAGCCGTTATGCTCGACCATCTTCCGCAGAAGATTCTGCGTGAGTCTGACTGCTTGATCGCGTTCCATCGTGCGCCTCTGGCTGCGTCGTCGAGAGCGCGCCGATCAGAAGTTTTCCTTGACGACCGCCTTGAAGCGCGCCTCTTCCTTCGTGATCAGGCCCTTCGACATCAGCTCCTGAAGGTTCTGGTCGAGCGTCTGCATTCCTTGCGCCTGGCCGGTCTGAATCGCCGAGTACATCTGCGCGACCTTGCCCTCGCGGATCAGATTGCGGATCGCCGGCGTGCCGATCATGATCTCGTGCGCCGCGACGCGGCCGCCGCCGATGCGCTTCAGCAAGGTTTGCGAGATGACTGCCCGCAGCGACTCCGAAAGCATGCTGCGTACCATCTCCTTCTCCGCGGCAGGGAAGACGTCGACGACACGATCGATCGTCTTCGCGGCGGAGCTCGTATGCAGCGTGCCGAAAACGAGGTGGCCGGTTTCGGCCGCGGTCAGCGCGAGCCGGATCGTCTCGAGGTCGCGCATTTCGCCGACCAGGATCACGTCCGGATCCTCGCGCAGCGCCGAACGTAGAGCCTCGCTGAAGCCGAGCGTATCGCGATGCACCTCGCGTTGATTGATCAGCGACTTCTTGCTCTCGTGAACGAACTCGATCGGATCCTCGATCGTGATGATGTGATCGGGCTTGTTCTCGTTCACGTAGTCGATCATCGCCGCAAGCGTCGTCGACTTACCGGAGCCCGTGGGACCGGTGACGAGGACGAGCCCGCGCGGATGCATCGAGACGTCTTTGAAGATGCGCGGCGCGCCGAGATCGTCCAGCGTGAGGATCTCGGAAGGAATCGTGCGAAACACGGCGGCGCAGCCGCGATTCTGATTGAACGCGTTCACGCGAAAGCGCGCGAGCTTCGGGATCTCGAACGAGAAGTCCGTCTCGAGGAACTCCTCGAAATCCTTCCGCTGTTTATCGTTCATGATGTCATATACCATACTGTGCACTTCCTTGTGCTTCAGCGGTGGCATATTGATTCGCTTGATGTCTCCGTCCACTCGAATGATCGGGGGTACCCCGGCCGACAAGTGCAGATCGGACGCGTTGTTCTTGACGGCGAAAGCGAGTAGCTGAGCGATATCTACGGCAGCCATGTTGATCCTTACTTGATGCCGAACCCGCCCCCGATCCCGAGGCGGACGCGAGCGTTCATACTATAGCCAGCAGCTACGACAAAGCGTGACTGATATCACGGAGCATTTGTCGACGATCCGCGAACGCGTTCGCATTGCGGCACAACACGCAGGCAAGAGCGCCGACGATGTGACGATCGTCGCAGTCAGCAAACAACAGCCGGCTGATGCGATTCAACGCGCATATCACGCCGGACAGCGTCATTTCGGCGAGAGCTACGTGCAGGAGGCAGAGCGCAAGATCGAAGCGCTCGCCGAGCTCGACATCATTTGGCATTTCATCGGCCGCATCCAGGCGAACAAAACTCGCTTCATCGCGGAACACTTTCATTGGGTACATACCGTCGATCGCGAGCGCATAGCGAGACGTCTCGCCGAGCAGCGGCCGTATCACGCGCCGCCGTTGAACGTGATGATTCAGGTGAACCTCGAAGGCGAGCCGCAGAAAGGCGGCGTCTCCGCCGCCGACGTCGAGCCGCTGGCAAGAACGATCGTCTCGTTCGACAAGCTCGCGCTGCGAGGTTTGATGACGATTCCGCCGGCCGGCCTTGCGGACGACGAGACCGCGGCGCATTTCGGACGGCTCGCGGCGCTCGCAGCGGATCTCGCGGCGCGCGGTCTGCCGATGGATACGCTGTCGATGGGCATGTCCGGGGACTACGAGATCGCGATCGCGGCGGGCTCGAACTGCGTCCGAATCGGCTCGGCGATCTTCGGGGAGCGGGACGGGTAGCCGCGCCGCTCCCGGCGCGGCGGCCGGCCGCACCCGCTCTTCGACGCATTGCCCGCGTCCGCGTGCTATCTTTCCGCGGGCTGAATCGGACGACCTAAATGAATGCGCTCGTTTTCCTGATCAAGACTCTGACGGACCTCTACGTGCTCACGTTCCTGCTGCGCTTCATCATGCAGTGGGCCCGCGCGGATTTTCACAATCCGTTCGCGGAGGTGATCTTGCGGGTCACGAATCCGCTCGTCCGTCCCGCGCGGCGACTGCTGCCGTCGGCTCGGGGGATCGACTTGCCGACCTTGATCCTGCTGCTCGTCCTCGAGGCCGCGGCGACGCTGATCCTGCTCGGGCTCGTCGGCGTCTCGTTGCCCGCCGGGCGCTTCGTCGTGCTGGTCGTGCTGCGGCTCGTGAACCTGACGATCTGGTTCTACACGATCGCGATCTTCGTGCACGTCATCCTGAGCTGGGTCGGACAGGGACGCTACACGCCGATCGGCGAGATCCTGAACGATCTCGTCGAGCCGATTCTCGCGCCGGCGCGCCGCATCCTGCCGCCGATCGCCGGTCTCGATTTGAGCCCGCTGCTCGTGCTGATTCTGCTGCAAACGGTGTCGATCGCGCTGCCGCTGCCCGGCTACTTGAGGTAGCGCGGGCGCGCACGATTCCCCGGGGGCGCTGTCGGCCGCCCCGAAATCGGTTTATATTGGGGTCGGCGACTGTTAGGAGGCCCCTATGATCCAGCACGCAATCCAGCACGTCCGCCTGCTGCCGCTGGTCGGCGCCCTCGCCTGCCTTTCCGCCTGTGAGCAGCCGACGCAAACCGCCGTCGCGCAGGAGCAGGGAGGGGAGCAGGTAATTCTTCCCGGCACTGAAAGCACGAAGGACTTCGGGGATTACGTCCTTCACTTCAACGCGATCGGCACCGACAAGCTCACGGACAGGGTTGCCGCGCAGTACGGCATCGTGCGCAGCAAGAACCGCGCGATCCTGAACGTCAGCATCCTGCGCAAGGAAGAAGGCACGATGGGCGTTCCGGTCACAGGGAGCGTTTCCGCGTCCGCAATCAACCTGACGGGTCAGCTGAAGAACATCAATCTGCGCGAGATCAAGGAAGGCACCGCCGTTTACTACATCGGCGAAACCAGCATCACGGACGGCGAGACGCTGATCTTCACCGTCGATGCGACGCCGATCAACGAGGCGAGTCGGTTCACGGTACGCTTCAAGAAGCAGTTCTTCGTCGACGACTGAGCGAGCGTGCGGCGGCTATCGGTCCGCCGCAGTGTCCTTGGCGCTGTCCTTGACGCGATTGCGGATGCGAATGAGGTCGCTATGCGACACGTAGAGCAAATCCGCGATCTTGCGCACGACGTGATCCTCGTGCTTGTCGAGATGCGAGTCCGCAAGCGCGACCTTCCATAGCATTTCGACGATCGCGAGCTTCTCGTCGTACGTCAGCGCCTCGTGCAGCCGCCTCGTGAAGGCCTGCAGCGAGGCCGCATGGTCGGCGGTTCGGCGAGCCTCGCGCACGAGCAGCTCCGCCTCCTCGTCCGAAAGCTCGAAGTGCTCGCGCAGAAGGCGCAGCGTCGCCTCGCGCTCGGTGATGTCTTCGGCGAAATCGGCACGCTCGACCTCGATCAACAGCAGCGCGGTCGAAAGCTTGACACCGTGACGCCGATCGGAGTCCGCGCGCGGATCCGTGCGGTCGACGCGAAGCGCTCGATCGAGCAGATCGGCAAGCCCCTTGAGCACGGCGAGTCAACCCTCGGTGGGGCGCAGGTCCGCTGCACCTTGCACGCCCGCGTCGACGACGAAGGCCTCGATCCGCTCCGCGAGCTCCGTGAGCCGGCCGTGAAAGAAGTGCGTCGCGCCTTCGAGCACGTCGAATCGGGCGCTCGGCGCATGCGCGTCTCGCCAGGCGCGCGCCTCGGCCATCGGCACGAGCTCGTCGTCGGAACCGTGCACGATCAGCCAAGGGCAGCGGGGCACGGCGACGCCGTCTTCGAGACGCCCGACGGGCAGCGCAACGGTGACGAGCGCGGCCGCATCGAGCCGAGCGGCGACGCTTGCCGCGACCGCCGCGCCGAACGAGAACCCGCCGAGATAAAGCGGCAATCCGGGGTACTCTGCGCGCGCCCATTCCGCGACCGCGGCCGCGTCCTCCCGCTCGCCCGGGCCGGCGGTGTACGTGCCCGCCGACTCGCCGACGCCCCGGAAATTGAAGCGCACCGTGAGCGCTCCGACGTGCCGGAACGCGCGAGCGAGGGTATGCGCGACCTTGTTCGTCATCGTGCCGCCGTGCAGCGGATGCGGGTGGCAGACGACCGCGACCGCAGTCGCGGACGGCAGCGGGGTTTCGACGAGCCCCTCGAGGACGCCGGCAGGGCCCGGAATCGCGACCTCGACAGGCGCTGCGGCACGGCGCGTCGTCACAACCCCCGCCGCGTCACTGCGCCATCGACTCGCCGTTCGCGAGACGAATCATCCCGAGCACGTGCCGATAGACGAACCACAGCCACACGAGCCCGAGGATCAGCCACCCGATCAGCAACACCGTGGTCAGCGCACCGATCGCGGCCCACGTCAAGGCCGGCCAAAACGTTCGAATCATCCAGCGATGATGAGTCGCGAGCAGCTCCTCGACCTCGTTGCGCTTCATGTAGTTCAGCAGCAGGCCGACCAGGCTCGGGAGGATTGCAAAGCTGCCTATCAGGTGCAGCACATAGGCGACGAGCACCGTAGCGCGCTCCGAATCCACATTGGCATCGACGCTTTGCGAATGCTGACCCATCATCTGCTCCGCGACGCGGTGGCTTGCGGGAAACTTGCAAGAACCGCGCCCGCCGCGTCAGGCTCTGCTCCGAGAGCACAGCATACATTTTAACGCAGACGAGGCCCCTTGCCGGGCTCGACTGCGCGGAGAACGCTCCGCTCACGCCGCGGCTGCGCCGTCGAGCTCGACGAGCAGGTGGTTCAAGCGCTTCACGAACGCCGCCGGATCCTCGAGCGGACGGCCTTCCGCAAGCGCGGCCTGATCGAAGATCAATAAAGTCAGCCGCTCGAAGCGGGCATCGTCCTGCTCGTTCTGCAGCCGCTTGATCAGCGGATGACGGGCGTTCACCTCGAGACTCGGCACGGTCTCGGGCGCATCGTGCCCGGCCGCCTTCAACAGCTCGCGCATCTGCCGGCCGAGATCCTCCTCGCCGATCACGAGGCACGCCGCCGACTCGGTCAAACGCTCGCTGAAGCGTACCTCCTGAACACGCTCGCGAAGCACGCGCTTCATGCGCTTCAAGAGGTGCTTCTCCTCCTTGCTCGGCTCGGACTCGATGTTCGGCTCCGCGCCGAGCTTCTTGAGATCGATCGAGCCGCGCGCCACGTCGCGGAGCGACTTACCGCGATACTGATCGAGGAATTGCATGACCCACTCGTCGAGCCGGTCGGTCAGCAGCAGAACCTCGACGTCGCGCGACGTGAAGACCTCGAGATGCGGGCTCGAGCGCGCCGCGGCGAGCGTATCGGCCTGCAGGAAGTAGATGACGTCCTGCTCGGGCTTGGCCGCTTCGACGTACGCTGCGAGGCTCCTATCCTGCTCGTCGCCCGCGGACTTGGTGCTGCTAAACCGCAAGAGCTCGGCGATCCGCTCGCGGTTCGCCGGATCCTCCGCAAGCCCCTCCTTGAATACCGCGCCGAACTCGCGCCAGAACGTGCGGTACTTCTCGGGCTCGTCCTTCGCGAGGCGCTCGAGCATGTCGAGCACGCGCTTCGTCAACGCGGACTTGATCGCCGCGACGTGCGGATCCTCCTGCAGCAGCTCGCGCGAGACGTTCAGCGGCAGATCGCTCGCGTCGACGACGCCGCGGACGAAACGCAGATACAGGGGCAGGAACTGCGGCGCGGCGTCGGTAATGAACACGCGCTGCACATACAGCTTGAGCCCGCGCGGCGCCTCGCGATTCCACAGATCGAACGGCGCCGTCGACGGCAGATACAACAGGCACGTGTACTCGCGCTTGCCCTCGACTCGATTGTGCGTCCACGCGAGCGGCTCGCCGAGGTCGTGCGAGACGTGCTTGTAGAACTCGATGTATTCGCTGTCGGCGATCTCGGTTCGCGGGCGGGCCCACAACGCCTTCGCCTGATTGACGGTTTCCGCGTCGCCGCTGCCGCTTCGCACCCTGACCGGGAAAGCAATGTGATCGGAATACTTGCGGATCAGACCGCGCACGCGGGCTGCGTCGAGGAACTCGCCGGCGTCGTCGCGCAAGTGGAGCTTGACCGTCGTGCCGGGCTCGGCCTTCGGCCGGCTCTCGACGGTGAACTCGCCTTTGCCGTCGGAGCTCCACGCGACTCCGGCTTCCGCCGGCTCGCCGGCCTTGCGGCTCTCGACCTCGACCCGGTCCGCGACGATGAACGCCGAATAGAAGCCGACGCCGAATTGGCCGATCAGCTGCGAATCCTTGCGCTGATCCCCGCTCAGTTTCTCGACGAACCGCTGCGTCCCGGAGTGCGCGATCGTGCCGAGCTGCTCGATGATCTCGTCGCGAGTCATTCCGATGCCGTTATCGGCGATCGAGATCGTCTTCGCGTCGCCGTCGACCGTGACGACGATCTCGAGATTCGCCGCCTGCGCGGCAAGCTCGGGACGGGCGAGCGCCTCGAAGCGCAGCTTGTCGTTCGCGTCGGACGCGTTCGATATCAGCTCGCGAAGGAAGATCTCGCGATTGCTGTAGAGCGAGTGCACCATGAGATGAAGCAGCTGCTTCACCTCGGCCTGAAATCCGTGAGTGGTCGGAGCGGTCGTCTCCATGCGTGAGCGGCCCCCGGTTTTGAGGTACCGGGTACGATAGGGCCGAAGGCGAATTTTTCAAGCGGTCGGGCGCGGCCGCCGGAAATGACGCGGGATGCGCCTAGACGTCAACGCCGCGTCGAGCGCCGCGGCGCGATTCGCTGACGGCGTCGGCGAGCGCTGCGAGCGCCCCGCCGAGCACCGCCGCCGAGATGCTGAAGCCGGCGACCGCGGCAAGCGGGAGCATCCAGTCCGCCGCGACGATCGCGCTCGCCGCGAAGCCGGCCCCGGAGACCGCGCCGATCTCGATACAGCGCCCGCGCAACCGTTCCCAGGCCAGCACGGCGGCGAAAACCGCATCATCGAGGTCGTCGAGCCACTGCAGCACGATTTCCATATCAGCCTCGCGAGACGACGGAATTTGCGCGCTCAGCCCGCGTCGCGGGGCACGCTTCGGTAGCGCTCGACGCGCTCGCCGCTCCAAAGCGCCTCGTACAGCCGCTCTTTATGACGCCGCGCGGCGTCCATCGCGGAAGTGATCCATGCGAGCGTGCGGACCGTATCGGCGAAAGGGTTGGCCGTGCCGTTCTTGTTTGCATCCATGCTAGACGACTCTCCGCTGACAATGCGGTTCGATTGTTCTGATCAGCTTTCCTCGGGCTTCCAGGACTGGCGCACCTTGTCGGCCCAGCTTTGATAGCCCTTCCAGCTATAGATCGAGTGATCGATAGGCGAGCGCTGCACCGCAGGCTTACGGCTGACATGGGTCAGCCACTTGCGATACGCCTCCCAGCCCTGCTGCTCCTTCGTCGCGTCGACCCGCTCGTTCACTGCGTTTCTCGCCGCAGGGCCTCCCGGCTTGGAGTGATAGAGCGGGGGACGGAATCGGTGGGATTTCTGCTCGCTCATTACCGTCGAAATTCGGTGGTACGAAGTGTGTGTAAACGTACCCTCCGGAACTTCTCGGCTCCAGGAACTGGGTCTCAGTCACAAGGACCGAAAACCCTTTGCAGGTCAAATAATTGCGAGCAGTTAACGTAACCGGGAAACGTCGATGTGAATCAGCCGACGATTCGGTAGCACGGCACGTAGTTGCACGGGTCGGACAGACGCATCCGGCGCTGCGCAACGAAGTCGTTCAGCAGTCGGTCGAGCGCGAGCGTGACGCTCCGTTCCCCGCGCAGCTCGAACGGACCATGCTCCTCGACGAGGCGAATGCCGGCCTCGCGCACGTTTCCGGCAACGATCCCGGAGAACGCGCGCCGCAGATTGATCGCGAGCTGATCGATCGGCTGGTCGCGGTGCAGCTCGAGCGCCGCCATCGACTCGTGCGTCGCATGGAAGGGCTGCTGGAAATCGAGACCGATCTCGAGCTGCCAGTTGAAGAAATAGGCGTCGTCGGTCTTCGCCCGCGCGGCGCTGACGACCTCGATCCCGGCCGCGACCTCTCGCGCGACGGCCGGCGGGTCGTTGATGATGATTTTGTACCTCGACTGCGCGGCCTCGCCGAGCGTCTCGCCGATGAAGTCGTGCAGCCGCTCCATGTAGTAGCGGCTCGTCTCGGGTCCGGTGAAGATCAGCGGAACCACGACGTTCTCGTTCCGCGGGTTCAGCAGGATGCCGAGCAGATACAGAATCTCCTCGGCCGTGCCGACGCCGCCCGGGAAGACGACGATCGCATGCGCGAGGCGGACGAACGCCTCGAGGCGCTTCTCCATGTCGGGCAGGATCACGAGCTCGTTGACGATCGGATTCGGCGCCTCGGCGGCGATGATCGTCGGCTCGGTCAGTCCCAAGTATCGCGCCGTCCGGACACGCTGTTTCGCATGCCCAAGCGTCGCGCCCTTCATCGGCCCCTTCATCGCGCCCGCGCCGCAGCCGGTGCAGATGTCGAGCCCGCGCAGCCCGAGCTCGTAACCGACGACCTTCGAGTAGTCGTACTCCTCGCGGCTGATCGCGTGACCGCCCCAGCACACGACGAGCCGCGGCTCGGCCTGCGCCGTCAGGACCCGCGCATTGCGCAGGATGTGAAAAACGGCGTCGGTGATGCCGCCGGACGTCGTCAGATCGAAGCGCTCGCTCATCAGCACGTCGCCGTGCACGTACAGCAGGTCGCGCAGCACCGCGAACAGGTGCTCGCGGATACCGCGGATCATGCTGCCGTCGACGAACGCGCGATCCGGCGCGTTCTTGAGCTCGAGCGCGATGCCGCCGACGTGCTGGATGATCGAGACCCTGAAGTCGCGGTTGCGCAGCAGGATCTCGCGGACGTCGTCCTCCTCGGCGCCCGAGTTCAGCACGGCGAGCGAGCATTGGCGCCACGTCTCGTACAGGCGGCCGCCGCCGGCGCCCCGCAGCTGATTGATCTCGGAGCGGGAAAGAATCTGAAGAACGCCCTCCGGCGCTATCGTGGCGTCCATGTCGTTGCGTCTCGCTGGTCGGCGGCGTCCGACGCCCGTCGGGAGGGCGTTACGGGCGAATCTCGATCGGAGTCGAGTCCTGGGTCATCAGCCAAATGTCGATCATGTCCGAATTCGACACGGCGATACACCCGTCCGTCCAATCCCAGCCGAAATAGCTCTTCTCGTCGCGCCTCGGCTGATTCGGCAGGCCGTGGATCATGATCTGACCGCCGGGGTCGACCCCGAGAGCCTTGGCTCTCGCCCTGTCCTCGGCGTTCGGATATGACACCTTGATGGAAAGAAAGTAGTCGCTCGACGGATTGCGCGACTCGAGCACGTAGCGCCCCTCGGGCGTGCGGTAGTCGCCTTCGCGCTGCTTGTGCCCTATCGGCATCAGTCCGAGCGATACGTTGAACTCGCGCAGCACCTCACCCTTCTTCAGCAGGTAGAGCTTGCGCTCGGACTTCACGACGAGCACCTCGTCCGCGATCTCGTGATGGCGGATCAGCGCAGCTTGGGCCAAAGCGGGGCCGCTCGTCAGGATCGACGCGAGCACAGCGAGGACGCGAACAGCGGCTATCGCTTTCATCGGGTTCGGACTCTATGCAAACGAATCGCCGATTTCAACGGAGCGATTCGCATCTTCGCCGAGCAGCGCGAGCAGCCGACCGACTCCGTCGCGCCTGTCGAACTCGATCGCATGCATCCCGGCGCGGCACGCCGCCGCAACGTTCTCGGCCCTGTCGTCGACGAAAGCGCATGGCCTGCCGCCGAGCCGCTCGAGCACATAGCGGTAGATGCGCTCGTCCGGCTTCATCGAGCCGACGAGCCCGGACAGTACGACCGTCTCGAAATGCCGCATGAAGGGAAAGCGCCGATATAGGAAGCGAACGTGCTCCCCCGGGTAGTTCGACAGCGCGTGCAGCCGATAGCCCCGCGCGGCGAGCGTTTCGAGGCACGTCGCCGTCTCGGCGAACGTGCCTGCGAACATCCGTTCCCAGTCCGCGCCGTAGCGGCTGATCCAATGCGCATGCTGCGGATACCGCTCGGCGAGGGCGCGGGTCTCGGCGGCGAACGACGCCCCGCCGTCGAGCCGCGCGTGCCACTCGGGCGTGCACACTTCCGACAGAAACGCTTCCACCTCGCCGGGGTCGCCGGCGAGGTGATCGCGGAAGAGGTAGCGCGGATCCCAGTCGATCAGCACGCCGCCGAGGTCGAAGACGACGTCGCGCACGGCGATCGGCGGCGGCGCGCCGGCCGGCGATCCGCTCGAACGAGCAGTCACTCTAGGTCACTCTAGGTCACTCTAGGCAGTCGCTCAGGCGGCGTTCCGCAGCGCGGCGATGCGCTCCTCGATCGGCGGGTGCGACAAGAACAGCCGCTTCAAGCCGGTCATGTGGCCGCCGGCGATTCCGAACGCCTGCATCGACTCCGGCAGCCCGCTGTCGTCCGGGCGATGCACGCGCTGCAGGCCCTCGAGCGCGGCGATCATGTTCGCGCGCCCGGCGAGCTTCGCGCCGCCGGCGTCCGCCCGGAACTCGCGCTGACGGGAGAACCACATCACGATCATGCTGGCGAGGATTCCGAGCAGGAGCTGCGCGACTATCGTCGCGATGAAGAAGCCCGGCCCGTAGTCGCGCTCGGTGCGGAACACGACGCGGTCGACGATGAAACCGACGACCCTCGACAGGAACACGACGAACGTGTTCACGACGCCCTGGATAAGCGCGAGCGTAACCATGTCGCCGTTCGCGACGTGGCTGACCTCGTGGCCGAGCACGGCCTCGACTTCGCGGGGATTCAGCTGGCGGAGCAGACCGGTGCTGACCGCGACGAGGGCTTTGTTGCGGTTCATGCCGGTCGCGAACGCGTTCACGTCCGGCGAGTCGTAGATCGCGACCTCCGGGCAGGCGATGCCAGCTTCCCGCGCCTGACGCTGCACGGTCGACAAGAGCCAGCGCTCGGTCTCGTTACGGGGCGATTCGATCACCTGCGCGCCGGTGAGACGCTTCGCGGACCATTTCGACATCGCGAGCGAGATAAAGGAGCCCGTGAAGCCGACGACCGCCGAGAAAATCAGAAGCGCTCTCAGGTCGAGCTCGGTGCCCTGCTCCGCAAGGAGCGACTCGATGCCGAGCACTTGCAGCACCACCGCGAGCACGAGAAGTACCGCGACGTTGGTGGCCACGAACAACAGAATCCGCTTCATACGATCTCCAGTCCCTCGAAACGTCCAGGCAGAAATGCGGTCCAATCCGCGATTATCAAGTATTGCGTGGCTGCAACGGCCGCGAACCGGACCGTGAGCCGGCTCCGGTTGGACCGCGCGCAACCCGAAATGATTCCTCGAAGCCCGGCGCCGTCGGGGCACCGAAAGCGCCGAGCGCATTACTGATTTGGCCGCCGTAGGCCACTAGAATGGCCTCGATTTTTGACGTTCGCCCGACACTTCGCAATGCCCTCTGATCGCCGCAGCTTCTGGAGCCAGCCGCTTGCAGCGCCGCGCTATGCCGTGGTCTGGCTGATGTACGTGGCAATGCGCGCGCTCGTCAAGCTGCCGTTCGAGCGGCAGCTCGCGATCGGAGAGGCGCTCGGCCGCATCGGATGGCGGGTCCTCGGCCGCCGCAGGCGGATCGCGGAGCGCAACATCGAGATCTGCATGCCGGAGCTCTCGGCCGAGGAGCGGGACGCGCTCGTCAAACGGCATTTCGAGGCGCTCGGCGCGTCGCTCGCGGAAACGGCGATGGGCTGGTTCGGGTCGGTCGACGAGATCAAGCGACGTGTGACGATCAACGGCGAGCAGCACCTGAATGCCGCCCTCGCCCACGGCCGCGGCGTGATCCTCTACTCCGCGCACTTCACGTCGCTCGAGTTCAGCGTGCCGGCCGTGCGCCCGCTCTGCAAGCGGATCACCGGGATGTACAAGCCGCCGCGGAATCCGGCGATGAACCGCTTCATGGAGCGCGGCCGCAACCGCAACGTGGACGAGACGTTCGCGAAAGACAACGTGCGCGCAATGATCCGCAACCTGTCGATGAATGCCGCCGTCTGGTATGCGTCGGACCAGAGCTACGGACGCAAGGGCTCGGCGCTCGTGCCGTTCTTCGGCGTGCCGGCGATGACGAACACCGCGATCTGCCGCATCGCGGCCCGCACCGGCGCGGTCGTGCTGCCGTACTTCTACCGCCGCTTGCCCGGCGAGGCGCACTACGTCGTCGACATCCTTCCGCCGCTCGAGAACTTTCCGAGCGACGACGCGATCGCGGACGTCACGCGCCTGAACCACCTTCTCGAGGACTACATTCGGTTAGCGCCCGAGCAGTACTGGTGGATCCACCAGCGATTCAAGGGACGGCCCGCGCCGTATCCCGACGTGTACGCGGGCTTGCGGCGCGCGGCATGACGGCGAGCACCGGCGACGATCTGTCGCTCGCGCGCTTTCGCGCGCCCCGCTACTGGCCGACGTGGATCCTTCTCGGCGCGCTGAAGCTCGTCGCGAAGCTGCCGTTTCCGGTGCAGCTTGCGCTCGGCCGCGGCCTCGGCAACGCGCTGCGCGTGCTGCTGCGCAAGCGGCGCAAGGTCGTCGAGATCAACCTCGCTGCGTGCTTTCCGGAGCTCTCGGCAGCCGACCGCGCGGACTTGCTTCGCCGCCATTTCGAAGCGCTCGGCATGTCGTTCGTCGAGATGGGAATCGGTTGGTTCAGCCCGGTCTCGCGGCTGCGCAAGCTCGTCCGCGTCGAAGGCATCGAGCACTTCGCGCGGGCCCGTGCGGAAGGGCGCTCCGCGCTCGTCCTGAGCGCTCATCTAACGCCGCTCGAGACCTGCTTCGCGATCCTGATCGATCTTTGGCCCGGCATCAGCTGCATGTATCGCCCGCAGCGCAACGCGATGATGGACACCCTGATCCGCCGCGGCCGCAGCCGCTTCACGTACGAGCAAATTCCGCGGGACAACGTGCGGGCGCTCGTGAAAGCGTTGAAGCGTGGCCGCACCGTCGTGTACCTGCCCGACCAGACCTATCTCGGCAATCAGAGCGAGCTCATGACGTTCTTCGGCGAGCCCGCGCTGACGAACACCGCGATGACGAAGCTCGCGCAGGTCGGCAATGCGCTCGTCATTCCTTATCTCTTTCGGCGGCTTCCCGGCACCGCGGGCTACGAGGTCAAGATCCTGCCGCCGCTCGACGGCGTGCCGAGCGACGATCCGATTCGCGATACCCGACTGTGGCTCGACGTGCTCGAGGCGCATATCCGCACCGCACCCGAGCAATACCTTTGGATCTACAAGAAGTTCAAAGGCCGTCCGCCGCCGCTGCCGAACCTCTACGACGGCCTCTGAAAAATCGTGCCAGGCACACATTTCCAGAAAATTCGTGCCTGGCACGAATTTCGTGAGGCAACGCACGCGGCACGGATCTCCAAGAAATTCGTGCCTGGCACGAATTTTTTGGAAATGTGTGCCTGGCACGATTTTTCAGGGGTGGCGGTAGCCTTCCTCGAGCTGCCGCCAGCCCTGCTCGTCGAACTCGCCGCCGGTCTCGAGCGCGACCTTGCGCAGGGAGCGCTCGAGCCGCGCGAGGCCGCTCTCGCGCCACGGTCCCGGGGGCTTGAGGCGCGCGTTGTCGAAGTCGACGAGGAACGTGCGGCCGCTCGAGTCGAGCAGAATGTTGTGCGCCGTCAGGTCCGGGTGATGCACGCCGTGGTCATGGAAGAGGCGCACCATCCGGCCGATTTCGCGCCATAGCCCGTCGAGCGGACGGCCGTCATCGATGAACGCCGACAGCGGCCGCGTGTCGGGCAGGTAGCGCGTCACGATGTCGGCCTGATAAACGAGCCCGCTGCGCACGACCCGCGCAGCGACCGGACGCGGCGCCGGCAAGCCGAGCTTTTCCAGCCGCGCGAGCAGGCGCCATTCGCGGAACGAGCGCGCGCGGTCGACACCGGTCCACAGGTAGTGATCCTCGATCAGGCGCGAGATCGCGCCGCCGCGATGATAGTGGCGAAGCACCCAGCGCTCGTCGCCGCGGTCGATGACCCGAACGGCACCGCGCCCGGTCCGCTCGTCGAGAGGCCGGCTCTCGCGCTGCACGAACTCGCCGTCGAAAAGGCTCAAGGCCTCGCGCTCCGTGAGCGCCGCGTCATGCACGACGATCACGTTCCCCGCGCGGACGACGCGCTCTTCCGTCATCCGCGGCCCGCCCTGCACGTCGTTTCCCGCATCATCCGCCACGTCATCCATGCTCGCGACGCTCCGCAGGCTCGGCACCGGCCGGTCGCGCGTCGCCGCCTGCGCCCGCCGCCGTGCGCGCGCCGACGGCCGCGAGCGTCGCGGCGAGCACCGTGTCGACGCCGATATCGCGCAGACAGCGCAGATGGCCGAGCGGGCATTCGCGCTCGAAGCACGGGCTGCATTCGATGCCGACGCGAATGATCGTCCTCGCCTGCGTCATCGGCGGCGTGAAATCCGGGCTCGACGAGCCGTAGATCGCGACGACATGCGTGCCGACCGCGGCCGCGACGTGCATCAGTCCCGAGTCGTTCGTGACCGCAGCGGTCGACGCGGCAAGCACATCGACCGCCTCCTCGAGGCGCGTCTCCCCGCACAGATTGCGGATGCGCCCGCGCTCGTCTCCGTGCTCGATCGCTCGACCGAGCTCGCGCTCCTTCTGCGAGCCGAGCACCCAAACCTCGAGGCCGGCGGCGACGAGTCGTGCCGCGAGCGCCGCGAACCGCTCGACCGGCCAGCGTTTCGCCGGGCCGTATTCGGCGCCGGGCATCAATGCGACCGCGGGCGTGCCGACGCCGAGGCCGAGGCCGAGCCGCGCGGCAAGCGCGGCGAACGAATCGGGACGCGACGACAGCCGCGGCGCCGGCAGCGTCTCCGGCAGCGGTTCGTCGCGGCCGAGGCCGAGCGCGACGAAGCGCTTGACGGTCTGATCGAGCCGCTTCGGATCGAACGGCCGCATGTCGTTGATCAGCCCATAGCGCGCCTCGCCGCGGAAGCCCGTGCGGACCGGCACCCGCGCGAGAAACGGCACGAGCGCGGCCTTCAATGACCGCGGCAGCACGATCGCGCGCTCGTACCCTTCGCGTGCGAGGCGCCGCGCGACATGCATCCGCTTACCGAGCCCGAGCTCGCCGTGCGCGACCGCGAGCTCGATCCCGCGCTCGACCTCGGGCATCCGCTCGAGCAGCGGCAGCGACCACGCGGGTGCGACGACGTCGATTCGGAGTGCAGCGTCGCGCTCGCGCAGCAACGTGTAGAGCGTCTGCGCGAGGACCATGTCGCCGACCCACGACGGGCCGACGACGAGCAGCTTGCGGGGGCCGTTCACGAGTCGTGCGCGAGCGCGTCGAGGTAGGCGGGGACGCCGGCGTCGACGTCGAGAAACTCGGCCGTGTAGCCGGCCCTGCGCAGCGCGCCGAGATCGGCTTCCGTGAAGCTCTGATAGCTCGAGTGGAGATCCTCCGGGAACGGGATATAGCGGATCGTGCCGCGGCCGTGCCATCGGATCACGGCCCGCGCGACGTCGTTGAAGCTCGCGCTCCGTCCGGTGCCGACGTTGAAGATGCCGGACACGCCCGGGTTATCGAGCAGCCACAGGTTCACGCGCACGACGTCGTCGACGTGCACGAAATCCCTGCGCTGCTCCCCCGCCTCGTAGCCGTCGTACGCGCCGAACAGCTTCGCTTCGCCGCTCTCGGCGACTTGCCGGTGCAAATGGCTCACGATGCTCGCCATCCGCCCCTTGTGCGCCTCGCCCGGCCCGTACACGTTGAAGTAGCGAAGACCCGCGATCTGCACGCGCGCGTCGGCGAGCCGGCGGCGCACGTGGCGATCGAATAGCAGCTTCGAATAGCCGTACACATTGAGCGGACGCTCGGCCTCGATATCGTGCTCCGCGAACGTCCGGCTTTTGCCGTACACCGAAGCCGACGACGCGTAGATCAGCGGAACCTCGTTCTCGATGCAATAGTCGAGAAGATCCACGGAGTAGCGGTAGTTCACGTCCAGCATGTAGCGGCCGTCCCACTCCGTCGTCATCGCGCACGCGCCCTGATGCAGCACGGCACGGGGTTTCTCGCCGGCGCGCACGAGCCGCTCGAGCGCGGCGTCTTTGTCCCAGTAATCCGCGATATCGCTGCCGACGAGATTGCGAAACTTGCGGCCGTCCGTCAGATCGTCGACGACGACGACCTGCTCGCCGCGCTCGCAGAGCGCCCGCACGATATTGCTGCCGATGAAGCCCGCACCGCCGGTAACGACGATCACGATGCGGCCTCTGCGACGGCAGGGACGAGGCCCGGAACCAACGCGCGGTAAACCTCGAGGTAACGCTCGGTCATGATCTGCGGCTGATATTCGCGGGCGCGGAGCCGGTTCGCGTGCGCGATAGCATCGCGCAACGCCGCGTCGGAAAACAAGCGCGCGATGCCGGCCGCGAGCGCGTCCGCGTCGTCCTCGTCGATCAGGATGCCGTTCTCGCCGTCGATGATCAGATCCGGAATGCCGCCGACGGACGTTGCGACGATCGGCAGCGCGAAATCCATCGCATCGATCAGGATCGAGCCGAGTCCCTCGTGCTTCGACGGGAACGCGAACATGTCGAACGCCGCGAGATGATCCGCGACGTTGTCGACCCAGCCCGTGAACGTCATGTTCGACAGCGACGCGGCCTCACGGCGCAGGCGCTCCTCGTCACGGCCCGAGCCGACGACGATGAAGTGGATGTCGGGATAGTCGCGCTCGAGCTTCGCTGCGGCCGATAGCAGCGTGTGTTGGCCCTTGTGCTCCATATCGAGCGCGGCGACATGCCCGACGAGGAACTTCCCTGGGAACCGGGCACGAAACGCTGCGACCCACGCGGGATCGCTCGCGATGCCGCTCGCGGCGCTCGGAATCAGATACGGCTCGAGCGACGGGTCGTAGCGCCGGAGGCATCGGATCACCGCGTTCGAGAGCCCCGCGATCGCGGCCGCGCGGCCGTACATCGCTCGAGTGAACGGATCCGATTTCGGCAGCTTGTCGACGCGCCGCGTAATCACGTACGGCGTGCCCGACAGAAGATTGCGCACGAGGGCCGCCTGCGCCCCGCCCGTCTCGTGCGCGTGCACGAGCGCGCATCCGCCGATCGCGCGCGCCGCGCCGAGGCGCCCGTTGACCGGCACGACCTCGACGCCGCGAACGTCGGCGAGCCGCTTCGCGAGCGGCCGGCCGGCCCGGACGACTGCGCGCTGCCGGGGCAGATAGGCCGAGAGACCGCGTATCAGGAGCTCCGTCTGCCGCTCCCCGCCGCGGAAGGTGTGCGCGAGATTGATGTGGCCGAGCAGCGCCGTCAATCCTTGATGAGCCGGTAGCTCGCGCTGCAGTACGGGCACTTCGCCTCGCCGGTCGCCTCGATCGGCAGGTAGACCTTCGGATGCGAGTTCCACAGGTACATTTCCGGCAGCGGACAATGCAGCGGCAGATCGTCCGGGGTCACCGTGTATGTCCACTCCGCGTTCGGGGTCTTCAGATTTTCGTCGACTCTGCCGTGCCGCTCTCGCACGTCGCTCTCCATGCTCTCGAAGGGGAAGCGCGGATTATACGAGAGCGGACGCCTCCGGAGGCTGTTCCGGGGCCCACCGGCGGGACCGCGAGCCCCCGCGGGGCGTCAGCCGAAGACGTCGTCCCAGCAGGCCGTCACGAAGGCCCTGACGTCGGCGAGCTCGGCCGCGTCGACGACCCGGTCGCGCTCGTCGAGCGCGAGCGTGTGGATCCGCTGGCGCAGCGTCAGATAGGCGGACTTGAGCCCTTCGGCCCGGCCCGGCTCCAGCAGGCCGGCCGCTTCGAGCCCCTCGATCTGGCGAACGTTGTCCGGGTACTCGACGAGCTCGGGGTGCTCCGCCGCGTGCTGCAGCACGAGGTAGTCGACCAGAAACTCGATATCCGCGATCCCGCCCGGGTCCTGCTTCAAGTCGAACAGGCCGGGGCCTCCGGCGGACAGCTCGGTGCGCATGCGCCCGCGCATCTTCGCAATCTCGTCCTTGAGCCGCTCGCGCGCGACGTGGTGGATCAGGATCTCCCGGCGCTCGACCTCGAACGCGGCGCGAATCTCGGGCGATCCCGCGAGCGGGCGGCTGCGCAGAAGCGCCTGATGCTCCCAGACCCACGCCTCGGTGCGCTGATAGCGGCGGAAGTTATCGAGGCTCGCGACCATCAGCCCGGCGCGCCCGCTCGGCCGCAGCCGTGTATCGACCTCGTACAGCCGCCCGGAGCTCGTCTGGATCGTCAGGAAGTGGATCAGGCGCTGCACGAGACGCGAGAAGAATCGCGCGTTGTCGAGCGGCTCCGCGCCGTTCGTCTCCTGATGACTGCCGGACGAATCGTGCAGGAACACGAGGTCGAGATCCGAGCCGTAGCCGAGCTCGAGGCCGCCGAGCTTGCCGTAGCCGATCACGGCGAATCCGGCTTCGCGAAGCTCGGGCGGCTCGCCGTACATCGGCACGCCGTGCCGCGCGACGAGCTCCGTCCACGCGGTCTCGAGCGCGAACTCGAGCACGAGCTCCGCGATGTCGGTCAGCCTGTCGCTGACCTTCATCAGCGGCAGGCGGCCGAGCCGGTCCGCGATCGCGACGCGGAATACCGCCGTGCGCTGGAACTCCCGCATCGCCTCGAGCCGCGCCTCGAGATCCTGCCCTGTGCGCGCGACGCGCGCGGCGAGCATCTCCTCGAGCTCGGCGCGCGTCGGCGGCTGCTCGAGGATGCGCGCGTCGAGCAGCTCGTCGAGCAGTAGCGGGTGCTCGGCGATACGCTTCGCGAGCATCGCGCTCTGGCCCGCGAGCGACACGAGGCGCTCGAGCGCGGGCGCATTCTCGTTCAGCAGCGCGAGATAGGCGCTGCGCCGGCACACGGCCTGGTACACCGAAAGCACGCGCCGCAGCGTCTCTTCCGGCTCCGGCGTCGCGGCGAGCGGCGCGATCGTGTCGACCACGACGGCCGCGAGGCGCCGCCTGCTCTGCTCGTCCATGCGCTGATAGAGACCGCCGTTGCGCAGGGCCTCGAGCTGCCGGATGACGCCCTCGTTCCCGGCGAGCGGCGTGCCGTCGAGCAGCGCTGCGAAATCGCCCGCCTCCCACGCCTGCCGGGCGCTCGTGCCGACGTCCTCGTCGCGCCCGCTTCGCCCGTCCCACGCGATGCGCTCGAACTCCCGCTCGACGGCCCGGCGGTGTGCGGACAGGCGCTCGATGAAGGCCTCCCAGTCCGCGGCGCCGAGCGCATACGCGAGGCGCGCCCGAGCCTCGTCGTCGCCGGGGAGCACGTGGGTCTGACGGTCGTCGAGGGCCTGGATGCGGTTCTCGACCGTGCGGAGGTACCGATACGCGGCGCCGAGCCGCTCGACTCCGTCGTCGCCGAGCCCGCGCTCGGTCGCGAGGAGCGGCAGCGCCTCGAGCAAGGACGGCGTCCGCAGCCGCGGTTCTCGCCCGCCGCGGACGAGCTGATAGGCCTGCACGATGAACTCGATCTCACGGATGCCGCCGGGACCGAGCTTCACGTGATCGGCCATCTCCTTGCGCGCGACCTCCTGCTCGATCAGCCGTTTCATCGTCCGCAGCGCATCGAATACGCCGTAGTCGAGATAGCGCCGATAGACGTACGGTGTGAGGATCTCGTCGAATACCGACGATGCGTGCGGCTCACCGGTCACGAGCCGCGCCTTCACGTACGCATACCGCTCCCAATCGCGCGCATGCTGCACGAGGTACGCCTCGAAAGCCGTGAGGCCGACGACGAGCGGCCCGCTCTGACCGAACGGACGCAGCCGCGTGTCGACCCGCAGCGCAAAGCCGTCGTCGGTGGCCTGATCGAGCAGCCGAATCAGCGACTGCGCGACGCGGCGGTAATACTCGTCGGCGTCGGCGTCCCGGCCTTCGAGCCGCGCGCCGTCCGGATGCAGGAACACGAGATCGACGTCGGACGAAAAGTTCAGCTCGCGCCCGCCAAGCTTGCCCATCGCGAGAACGAGCAGCGGCGCCGGCGCGCCGGTCTCGTCGACAGCTCGGCCGAAACGCGGCTCGAGGCGCTCGGCGGCGTAAGCAAGGGCGGCGCGGATCAGCCCGTCCGCGAGCGTCGACAGATCCGCGAGGCTCTGCTCGACCGTACTGCGTCCCGCGAGATCGAGCCAGGCGAGCCGCGCCATCTCGACGTTGCGGACGCGGCGCAGCTTCGCCATCGCGTCGGCCTCGCCGAGGCCCGCAAGCTCGAGCCGCGCGGCAATGTCGCGAGGATCGACGGGTCCGCAGTCGGCGAGCCGCTCGACCAGCGCGGCGCCGTGACGGGCGAGCACCGACACGACGAAGTCGCTGATCACCGCAACGCGAGCCGCCTCTTCGGCGAGCGCGTCCGGCAGCTCGAGCGGCACTTCCGCGAGCCGCTCGGCGACATGCCGGAAGCGGTCGGCAAGCCCGGCGGGAAGATCGTGCGGCGCAGGAAGCTTCAACGAATCGCTACTCGGTGCCTCGGCGGAAGCCGTACTCGAGCGTGAAATATTCCGCTTCGAGGTCGCTCAAGCGCGCCTTCAGCTTCGCGAGCTCATCGGCCGGCCCGTGGATCTCGAACCGCGTGATGTCCGACATCGTCAGCGCCTCTTTGAGGAGCTCGCCGATGTTGTCGATGTGCGCGAGCACGCCGTCGGCGTCGGCATAGCCTTCGCGGCAGTGCGCCTGATCCCCATTGAACGAGAATCCGTAGTAGAGACACTTCGGCTCCGAGCGAGTCTTCTCGACGAAGCGTTCGCAGAGCTGCTTGAAGGCCTCGAGCCGGCCCGGTTGCACCTTGAAATAAGGGACGATCGTGCAGCACTTGTCTTCGGTTGCCATCGATTTCTCCACGCCGGCAGAATCGACTCGCCTCTGCCGGAGTCGTTATCGGTTATAGAGGCAGGGCTCGAATGTTAGCGGGAAACAGCGGCGGCGGCACTCGCGCGTCCTAGAGGCGTCCGCTCGGCAGCTCGAGCCGCTCGGTGAGTTGCGCTTGCTCGAAAGATCGGCTGCTGCGCGATGCGCCGCTCTGCAATCTAGGCCAAGGTGAACGGATCGGAGGAGAACGTCATGGCCAAGCTCATTCATACGATGGTCCGAGTGCGGGACCTCGACAAGTCGCTCGCCTTCTATCGCAACGCCCTCGGTCTCGACGTCGCCGATCGTTTCGATTTCGACGACTTCACGCTCGTCTACCTGCGCAACGACGAGAACGACTTCGAGATCGAGCTCACGGTGAACAAGGGCCGCGAAGCGGCGTATACGCACGGGGACGGCTACGGCCACATTGCGGTTTGCGTCGACGACGTCCACGCCGAGCGCGCCCGGCTCGCAGAGCTCGGGCTCGACCCGACCGACGTGAAGGAGATGCAGCATGGCGGCGCGATCATGGCGCGCTTCTTCTTCGTGCAGGATCCGGACGGCTACAAGATCGAGGTGCTCGAACGTCAGGGCCGCTACCGATAGACCTGTCCCCGCTGTGACGTTCTTCTCGACGGCGCGTCGAGAGCCGTTCCAAGTTTTGCTATCTCGCTCCGCAGCGCCAAGACGGTGCTAGGATTGACACCATGTCGCGCTCGATCCTATTGGCGCTGCTCGCGGCGCTACCCGGAGTCTCGTCGGCGAACGATTTCCCCACGCAGGCTCGCGTCGAGTTCGTGCTCGAATGCATGGGCCAGCACGGCGGCCAAAGCTACGACACGCTTTACGGATGCGTCTGCGTGGTCGATCGGATCGCGGACGAGATGCCCTATGCCGAATTCGCGGAAGCCGACGTATTCCTTCGGCTTCGCTCGACTCCCGGCGAGCGCGGAGGCCTTTTCCGCGACCCGGAGCAGGCCGAGACGTTGACCGCGAAGCTCGAGGCCGCGCTCGAGCGTGCCGAGCGACGCTGCTTCGTGCGCCGCGTCGAGAACGACACATTGGGAAACGACTAACCCGCCGATACAGGCGCGCAGATCATCAGCAAGGGAACGAACGACGAAAGGAGCTCGCGTACCGATACGTACCCGACACAACAGAGTCGAGGAGATCCGGCCATGACCAGAAGATGCTGTGTGATGTCGCTGGCTGCCCTCCTGCCCTTCGCGGCGGCGGCCAACGACGAGATCCTTGGGCTCATCGATGACGATGGCAACTGGGTTGTGTGGGGCGGGGATTACCAGGGCACCCGCTACAGCACCCTCGATCAGATCAACCGCGACAACGTAGGCGATCTGCAGCCGGCGTGGACTTTCTCGACCGGCGTGCTGCGCGGCCATGAGGGCGGGCCGCTCGTGATGGACGGCACGCTCTACATCCAGACGCCATTCCCGAACAAGGTCTACTCGATCAACCTCGACGATCAGTCGATCAACTGGGTCTACGAGCCGACGCAGAGCGAGGACACGATCCCGGTGATGTGCTGCGACACGGTGAATCGCGGCCTCGCCTATGCCGACGGCAAGATCTTCCTGCAGCAGGCCGACACGTGGCTCGTCGCGCTCGACGCCGAGACCGGCGAGGTCGTCTGGCGCGCGCGTAACGGCGATCCCGCCCGCGGCGAGACGAACACGAATGCGCCGCTCGTCATCAAGGACAAGGTGATTACCGGCATCAGCGGCGGCGAGTACGGCGTCCGCGGGTTCATCGTCGCGTATGACATCGAGACGGGCGAGGAAGCGTGGAAGGCCTACAGCGTCGGGCCGGACGAGGATCTCCTCGTCGATCCGCAGCAGACGACGCACCTCGGCGAGCCGATCGGCGAGAACTCGAGCCTGTCGACGTGGGAAGGCGATCAGTGGCAGCTCGGCGGCGGCACGACGTGGGGCTGGTTCACGTACGAC
>Ga0182746_1000119_pt1 | contig 145045 bp, 145 predicted proteins | sample eDN3rd30CBELigOP_FD_128881 | JGI IMG/M metagenome (GOLD analysis project Ga0182746, IMG submission 128881) | Enriched Organic Plus compost microbial communities from Emeryville, California, USA - eDNA 3rd pass 30_C BE-Lig OP (version 2) (version 2) ...
AGAGCTAGACAGAAAGCTCAAGAACTGAGAAGAAAACACTGGGAACAGGACGCTTCATCTTCAGCAAAGTCTTTGACTTAAATTCTTCCCTCTAGACTCTGTCACCCCTGCGCGGACAGGACACCTCCCCGCCGGAATTTACCAATTATTTCCGCAGCTTATAAAAATATTGCGTGACAGCCCGGTTTTTTGTCACGTTTCATAGTTATCAGACGTCAATGTAACGAACGGACAAAAAGGCGACCTGTGAATGGAAAAGAAAGAGTGGCTTGCGAAAAATTTTGAAGAGCGGCGAAACCATCTTAAAGCGGTTGCTTTTCGTATGCTGGGCTCTGAAGGTGAAGCCGAAGATGCCGTTCAAGAAACATGGACTAGGCTTGCTCAATCTGATTCTGAACACATTGAAAACCTCACGGGTTGGCTCACGACCGTCGTTGCGCGTGTCTGTCTTGATATGCTTCGCTCGCGCAAATCCAAACGCGAAGAACCTTTGCAGGAAGAGCTTCATGACATTGCCGATGAAGATCTTGAAACGAACTTTATCGTCGCAGATTCGGTGGGCTCCGCCTTGCTGATTGTTCTTGAACAATTAAGTCCAGCGGAGCGTATCGCCTTTGTTTTGCATGATCTCTTTGATCTGCCTTTCAATGAAATTGCACCTATCATCGGCCACAGCGAAGAAAACGCAAGACAGCTTGCCAGCCGCGCTCGCCGCAGAATTCGCGGCGCTAAAAATTCTCCGGAAGATTCCATGCGCCAGCAGGAAGTGGTGCGTGCATTTCTTGCCGCCTCTCGGGACGGCAACTTTGAGGCCTTAATCAAACTGCTTCATCCTAATGCCACTCTGCGCGCGGATGAAACGGCGGTTAAAGTTGCTGAGATCAATAAAGCCAAAGGCGCTCCGCAGTTTAAGAAAGAAATTAAAGGTGCGCACAATGTGGCTGGCACTATGAATGGCAAAGCCGCCGAGGCGCAGTTGGCCCTGATCAATGGCGTTCCGGGAGCCACATGGTCTCCGGGAGGAAAACCTGTCGTCGCTTTCTTCTTTTCTGTGAAGGACGGAAAAATTGCGGATATTGAAATTGTGATGGATCCAAAAAAATTAAAAGATATCCAAATTGAAGTTATCGATTCTAAAAACGGGAGATAATCATGAATATTTTCTTGTGGGTTGTTCAAGTTCTTTTAGCTCTTCATACGGCCATGGGAGCCATTTGGAAATTTTCGCACTCTGCCGAGCAAACAATGCCATCACTCAAGGCGATTCCCTCAGGAGTTTGGATTGGCATGGCCATTGTTGAATTGATCTGCGCTCTGGGACTTGTCCTTCCCGCTTTGAACAAATCTTTGGGAATTACCGCTCCGATCGGCGCCGTCGTTATAGCGGTAGAGATGCTTGTCTTCTGCGGACTTCATCTTGCCTCCGGTGACAGCAATTACGGACCTATGGTCTACTGGCTTGTTGTCGCTGCTGTTTGTGCCTTCGTTGCTTACGGTCGTCTGGTCTTAAAGCCTTTTTAATTAAAGGTTTCCAGACTGCCGGTGACGGAGCGCCAGGGCCTTGCTACCATTTCCGGGTGACAAGGAGTCTTTATGGCAAAAGCAAAAAAGGCGTTACCCAAAGTCGTCTCTGAAAAAGCGTTTCGCAAAGCCGTTGAAAATCTGCGCGTGAAAGAAAAAAAGAATACGCGAGAGAGGGATAAAATCAGCGCGCTCCGTCGCCGTCTTCCGATGATGGAAGTAAAAAATTATACTTTTGAAGGACCTGAAGGCTCAAAATCTCTTCTGGATCTTTTCGAAGGACGCGACCAGCTCGTCGTTTATCACTTCATGTATCATCCTAAGAATGACACTTTCTGCGTAGGTTGCTCTTTCGTGGCGGATCACATTCCCCATTTAGCGCATGTGAACGCTCGCAATACTTCATTCGTTTTCATCTCACACGCACCTTTAAAGAGCATTCAGCGCCACAAAAAGCGCATGAAGTGGACAACACCTTGGTATTCCGGTTGGGAGACAAGTTTTAATGAAGATCTTGGTATTGACGGCAATCGTGAGCATGCTTTGAGCGTGTTTCTGCGCGACGGGAAAAAGATCTACCGCACTTACTATACTGGTGGTCGCGGCGTTGAGTACATGGGAACTCCGTGGGCGATTTTGGATTTAACTCCTTACGGTCGTCAGGAAAAATGGGAAAAATCGCCGCAAGGCTGGCCACAAACTGAAATGTACACGTGGTGGCGCTTCCACGACGAATACAAATAGATTATTGAATTAGCGTTTGGCTTTGGATTTATTCAAAGCCACCGCTTCGCGAATCAGGGCTTTGAGCGCTTTGACATTGATCTTATCACCTTCGTGAAAATCAATAGCGCGTCGGGTGTTGCCTTCAAGGCTTGAATTGAAAAGGCCCGCGGGATCTTTCAGTGAAGCTCCTTTTGCGAAAGTCATCTTCACGACGCTTTTATAGGTTTCGCCGGTGCAGATGATACCATCATGTTCCCACACCGGCACTCCCCGCCATTTCCATTCTTCAATAACTTCGGGATCAGCTTCTTTGACGATACTGCGGATCTGGCTCAGCATGGGGCCGCGCCAATCACCTAACTCTTTGATTCTTTCATCGATGAGTTGCGATGGTGATTGGACTTTTTTTGCTGCGCTTTTCTTTTTCACCGCCATAAGCTCTCCTTAGCTATAGACAGTGTTCATTTTACTTCCAAAGAATTCCTGATGTCACCATAAACGCGGGAGCTTTGGCACCTGCGAGTCCGCACGGAAAACTCTTCTACAGACGGGGGCATCCCTGAATACAGCCGTTAATGTAATTGCAAGAATCAGGAGGACACAACGCTCCTTGAGGTTTCACAATCAACTGGAAGTCGAAGCCGGGTTGGCCAGCCGTAACATTCGATTCGTTCTGACAAGAGGGAAGATTTTCTTTCTTCGGCGCGCAGATGCACTGAAGATAACCTTGGTCGTCTTGCGAACAGTCGCATGGCAAAGCCGCCGCATTTGCTGACACCGTGATAAAAGTAAAAGCCATAAATAGAGCCGCGATAGCGGCGATCATCGAAAGTTTCATAAGGACCTCCTATGGAAGCGACCTTCCCTTAAAAGATACTTTTGATCAATCGCCTTGAAAACAGTATCACGAGATGATACTTATCCGAGCATTATGGATCATACACTACATACCGATGCTCAATTACTGCTTCGAACGTTGCGCGATGTTTTGAAAGCGAAGAAATACACCTATGCTCTTCTGGCGCAAAAGATGGGCGTGTCCGAAGTGACCGTGAAGAGATGGTTCTCTGGGCAAAGTTGCACGCTGCAGACGATCTTTCAAATCTGTGATTTGCTGGGAGTTTCTTTTTTTCGATCTTACCGCGCTTGCAACCACGGACCGTGAAGTCGACTATGTTCTTTCCGAGGAACAAGAAAAGTTTTTCGCGGCAAATCCCGCGGCTTTCGGCATCCTTAAAGCGCTCCACCGCGGAGTGAACCCACACAGCCTGGCCGGGCACTGGAAGCTGAACTCACAAAAGTTTTTCCGCGTCTTGCGCAAACTGGAAAAGCTCGGGCTTTTGGATGTCCTGCCTGGAAACGAGGTCCGTATGAAGATCACCGGAAATATCCGCTATCAACATCAGGGTCCTTTAGCCAAAGTGATTCTTAGGCCTCACGTCATGCAGTTCCTCGATCACATTGATAAGGTCTTAAAGAACAAAGACGTGTGTCTGCACTCGGCGGAAGTGGAACTTTCCGAAGCGCACATCGCCGAGTTTGTCGAAGAGATCCATGCCCTGGGCAGGAAATATCGCGCCCGTGCTTTTCGCGACAAAAGTCTTTTGCCCACGGAGAAGCTGCGTTTTGTAAGGTGGCTTTTTGCTTTTGCGCCTTATCAGACGGACTGGAGACAGTATCCGCTGAAGGATTAGCGTCCCAGCATTCGCAAGTCTTATCAAAGGCTTATGCTCACCATAATAATATTACCCGGGTGATATTGACATCTCAATAATACCCGGGTAATATTATTTTCATGAAAACAGCAAACACCTATACAGCTTTTGAGGGATCCTCCTTGCTTTGCCAAGGAGATCTTGCCGATGTGGTTCTTAAAATTAAAAAGCATCTTGGTAACGCCGAGAACTCTTCCATTCTGCTTTTTAGTGACGCCACGGGAAAGACCATGGACTTTAACTTTCATGGTACCAAGCAAGATATTCTAAAACGTCTTGAGGTCTACACTTCCGCGGATGAAAGCGGGGCCGCCGTTTCAGGTCCCGGTCGACCTAAGCTTGGTGTCGTCTCAAGAGAAGTCTCGCTTTTACCGAAGCATTGGGAATGGCTTGCCACTCAACCCGGCGGAGCTTCCGCGACTTTGCGTTTGCTTGTGGAAGAAGCACAGAAAAAATCTTTGCACACACCGAGCGTAAAACAACTCCAAGAACGCGCCTATAAAGTCATGACCACTCTTGCCGGTGACTTGCAAGGTTATGAGGAAGCCCTGCGTGCGCTCTATAAAAAAGACGGCAAAACCTTCCGCGCTCACATCCAAGCCTGGCCCACGGATGTAAAGAGATACGTGAACGAATTGACGAAAGCGATTTTCGAAGAGTATTAACATACGGTATGCCCAGATACGCTGCTTTTTTACGCGGAGTCAGTCCGCTCAATGCCAAAATGCCGGAACTGAAAAGCTGTTTTGAAAAAAGCGGTTTTAAGAATGTCGCCACTGTCTTATCCAGCGGCAACGTTGTGTTTGATGCTCCAAAGACAGCGGAAAAAACGCTTGAGGAAAAAATCGAGGCGGCTTTGGAAGAACACTTAGGTCGCAAATTTGCCACTATCGTGCGCTCGCTGGAAACTCTGCAAGAGATCTTAGACTCTGATCCGTTTAAAGAGTTCCGCCTTAAGCCTGGCGCTAAACGCGTGGTCACGCTCTTGCGCCATCCCCTCAAAGAAAAGAAATCTCTTCCGATTGAGAAAAACGGTGCGCAGATTCTTAAAGTCGATGGCAACACTGTTTTCACGGCTTACGTGCCGGATCCGAAAAAAGGCGGCCTTTTTATGGTTCTTATTGAGTCTACGTTTGGAAAAGACGTCACAACACGAACTTGGGAGACAATTCAAAAAGTAGTGAAAAAATAAAACTGTTCCAGAGGAACAATCCTGCCTGCTCCTGGACTTTCTTCGCCTTGCTTTTACTCCGACGCATAAACAGAATAGTTTTAATTCCAAAAGTATGGAGAAGTTATGAAGAAGCACGTTGCCGTTTTAGCCTCTTTGATTCTGTTTGGCTGCACAAGCCCCTCCCCGAAATCGTCCCATGAAAACATCCGTCCACAAACTCTGAATGACTTGAAAGCTCCCGCGCGTGGACCCGCTTCCGGCGGTAACGGTGGCGCTGTGGTTTCCGCGACAAGTTTAGAAATCTACACTTCCGCCGATAGTCCTCCGTACAACTTTCTAGATAACCAGGGACGTCCCGCGGGTTTTGAAATTGATCTTTTCAATGCGATCTTCCGCCGTCTGCAGAAAGACGGACATATCACCTTCAACCCTGCATGGAGAATTGTTCCCTGGTCGGACATCGCTACGGCTCTCATGCAAGACAGTCATGACAAGAATTATATTATTGTTGCCTCCACGGAAGCGCGCAAAGACCGTACGAATTTCTGGCGCTTTTCTATTCCGTACTACACCGCTTGGCATGCTTTCTTCAGCAATCGTGAAATGAGTTTTCAAACGCAAGCTCCCGGATTTATCAAAGACGTGGCCGCCAACCGCGTGAATGGACAAAAGCTGCGCATCGTAACTTGGGGTCAGTCCGTGATGTGGACCGAGCTAACGGATGTTTACGGCGCAAATCCGCAAAATATTTCCGTGATTGATCTGAGTGATCTAAAAAATCCGCAAGGGGGTGCGGTGAACAGCCCTGAAGAAGCCGTGCAACTGGGACTTGCCGATGTTTCTTACGGTTACACCAGCATCGTTGATAAAGCTCTTGAGCAAAAACTGAACAACCGCATTCGCGTCAGCGATTTGATTCCAAATCAAGCGGGCTATGCTTTCGGTGATACCGGCGCCGCTATTCCGTTTAATAATCTAGGACACGAGCTTCAGCCTCTGATTGCCAAGGCCCTGGTCGCTCTTTACCATGACGGCACCTACCAAAAGATTTCCAAGAAGTGGTTTGGTGGTGATGCTTTCAACAAAAGAGCCGTGACTGAAATCTACGGCTATAAATTAAAACATTAGAGCTATCTCATTCTGAGACACTGATTCACGAACACCTGACTGCCGTTTTGACAGCGGGTGTTCTGTGTTTGGTGTTTAAATCCGAACACAGCAGGCACTCTCTTTGATGAGGATTCCTTAAAAGAGTTCTTATCAGGAGAAAACACATGTCTTTTTTAAAAGCCGCAAAGATGGTTTTTCTGTACAGCTCTCTGCTTTCTTCGTCCGTGGCCTGGGCGATCAGCAAAGAAATGCACGCTCTTGTCCGTATGGAAACTCACTCCAATGCCGTGGCGACTCGCGAAAGTGAGTTTGTGCGCCTGGAACACTATGAAATCCCGCTGAAACTGCTGGAAGCGGATGTGGCTTTGCGCTCCAACCCTGGTTTTGTGAACTCGCTCATTTTTGAAAAGAACGGTGAAAAGTATGTGCGTTGGGTGATCAATCCTGAAGACACCAAATGGCATAAAGAAGTCGAAAGCTTTCTGCAGTCCCACGGAATTAAGCCTGAAAAGAAAACGCATTTCGTCGGTTATATGACGGCTTCACGCAGTTATATCGCCGTGGATCCTAAATCAGGTGCGGAATTTTCCGTGAAAGTTTCCACCGATCGTACCGGCGGCAACTGGCGCGATAAAAAACAGACCTGGGACGACGGAAAACAGATCCGTCTTATGACTGATTTCGTGAACGATCAATTGCGCAAACAACCCCAGCTTGAGAACATCGTTTTGCTTGATGAGCCGATGGCTTTCGGTATCAAATCCATCGATCAAGCGATGATCATTCGCTCTTATGAAGACTTAAAAGCTTCCGGCAAACGCTATGTTCCCGGTTTTTCAATTATGCACGAAGAACTTGGCCGCGAAATCGCCAAAGCTAACGGTTCTTCCGATCCCGCGGCATTCTGGAACGAGCACTACAATAAACCGCTGGCTCGCGCCATCGCCGAATTCTTCGCCTTGACCGGTATGACTTATGACTCTCCTCACTCGCAAAACTTCCTGGTGGAGCTGGATGCGAAAAACCGTCCTACCGGAAAAATCGTTCTGCGTGACTTTGGTGATACTTACATCGCGGAAGAGTTCTTTAAGGCCGTGAACCGCACTGATATTTCCACCGCATGGGAAAAAGACAATGTTCTGCAGAAGCGTATTTCCGTGGCCATCGGCATTCTGCACGGAAACCAAGCTCCGAGCTGGATGGATGTCACTCATGATACAAAAGCTGCCAACAGCTACGATCAGTGGGGCCGTGACTTCTTTAATGAGTTTGATAAGGAATTTAAACGCCAGACCGGCATTGAGCTGACGGGCAATAGTCCCGCACCAAGCCGCAACGGTATGTACATCATGCGCTCTTATCGCATGGATGACGCCAACGCGAAAAAGTTCCTCGAGCTTTCTTCACAGAACCGTCAGCGCAGCCAGTTGCTCATTCGCTCTTGCGGCCGCGCTCTTTTCGCTGGTTAATTTTTTACTAGCTCATCTAGTTTTTCAAAGTACCAAGCTTTCATCGGAGCCTGCAAAGACAGGCTCCGCATTATCTCATCTGCGGACTGCACATTTCCTTGATGCTGTCGCACTTCTTGCGCACTTTCTTGAATCCACTCCAAAGTCGCTTCGGGATGGAATTGCGTTGCAATAATGTGAGAGCCATAGCGAAACGCTTGGTTGCGGCAATAAGTTCCTTGCGCCAGCAATTCCGCGCCTGGCGGCAGTTCAAAGGTGTAACGGTGCCAATGAAACACGGACAACGTTTGACCATTGTTGAGAGTGACTGGAATAAATCCAATCTCCCAACCCACATGCTGATGAACGGAGCCACCTAAAACTTCGGCCAGCAGTTGTGAACCCAAACAAAGTCCAAAGATTTTCGTTTTTTGATCAAGAAGACGGCGCAGAACTTTTTTTTCGGTGACAAGCCACGGATATTTTTTTTCCTCATGGGTATCCATGGAGCCGCCACAGATCACCACAAGATCATGGTCAAGCTGCGTGGGAGGATTTTGTGTCGCAGGACTCCACATTTCCACGGCATAACCGCGATTCTGGGCCCATTCCAGCGTTGTTCCCGGCGGCGTATCTTCTTCGTGTTGTACGATCAGGATTTTTTTCATAATCTATTGCTACAGAGAGACCATTCGAAAAGCAAATACAGATTCACTCTGGGAGGTTCTTATGAAATATACAGGCGGATGCCATTGCCATGCGGTCCGATTTGAAGCGGACGTGAGTCTGGAAAACGTGATTTCCTGTAACTGTTCCATTTGTTCCAAGAAAGGACATTGGCTGGCGTTTACACCGGAATCTAATTTTCGCATGATTTGCGGCGAAGAATTTCTGGGCGATTATCAATTCGGCAAAAAAACCATTCACCACATGTTCTGCAAAGTCTGCGGCATCGGTCCTTTCGGTAAAGGCGCAATGCCAGACGGAACAAAAATGCGCGCTATTAACGTGCGCTGCCTTGACGGAATCGATCTTGAAAGCATCAAAGTCACACCTGTTGACGGAAAATCATTTTAACAAAGGAGTTCTCCATGGCTCACATCCCTGTTCCCGCAAATATTCCCGGTATCGTTGGTCCAATGATGGCTTATCCTGAAACCGCAAAGCCAATGAATGCTTTGGCGGAAGTTCTTCTGTGCAAAGAAAGCCCTACTTTTTCCAAAGCTGACCGCGAATTAGTGGCTTCTTACGTTTCTTTTTTAAATCAATGCATCTTCTGCTCAGAAAGCCATGGCGCCGTCGCGGATCACCATGCAAAGAAACCAAACTGGGCTCGTCAAGTGTGGGACAATCCGGAAAAAGCGGGAGTGTCTGAAAGAACACGCGCGCTTCTTGCGATTGCAGCGAAAGTGCAAAAGGATGCTCGCACAGTTACGGCTGAGGATATGAATAAAGCGAGATCTTTGGGTGCCACCGATCACGATTTGCATGACACGGTTTTGATTGCGGCGGCTTTCTGCATGTTCAACCGTTACGTTGACGGTTTGGGCACGATGGCTCCTCCCCGTCAATCGCCGGCTTATTTGGAAATGGGCGCGATGCTCGCAGAAAGAGGATACATCCGCGCCATTCCTGAAAACGCTTAGCGTAGGGACGCTAAAGCGGCTTCGTAGTTGGGTTCATTGACGATTTCGGAAACCTGCTCGGCATAGAGGACTTTGTTATCTTCAGACAAAGTCACCACCGCTCTGGAGAGCAGGCCTGCCAAAGGTGAATCCATAATTTGCAAGCCCCAGTCTTTACCAAAAGAGCTGCGGAACGCGGAAACCGCTTCGCAGTTCTTGATGCCTTCAGCGCCACAGAAGCGCGCTTGTGCAAACGGCAAATCGACAGAGACGTTCAAGACAACAGTGTTGTTCAGTTTCGCAGCTTCTTGGTTGAAACGGCGAACTGAAGCTGCGCAGGTACCGGTGTCAATGCTCGGAAAGATATTCAAAACTTTTTTCTTTCCCGCGTAGGACTGCAAAGTCACCTCCGACAAATCGTTGCGGACTAGTTTGAAATCTTTCGCTGTTGCGCCTTTTTCAGGAAGCTGTCCCGATGTGTTGACGGCATTTCCTTTAAGAGTGATCGTAGCCATGATGAATCTCCTTCCAGAGTAAGAGTTACTTACATATAGAAAGATTCTGGCTCCAGTTCAAGATCGATTTATAACTGGTCTTGTCACCCGCACGCAGCACGGACCAATAGCGCGCGCCACCCTTCCAGCCGCCATCGACTTTACCGGCGATGCGGCCATCACGCGCCACCCAGCGATTTAAGATACGGATACCACAGCTAAGGTTTTTATACGGATCGTGAAGCTCTTGCGCCGTTTTAAATCCGCAGCCGTACGCATTACCGCTTTCAATCGAAATTTGCAAAAGGCCACGGCTGACAACACGCTTGCCGGAGCTGTCGGTGAAACTCTCGGTGTAAGAACTGTTCGTATTAAAGTTACTCTCAAAACGCACCATGGAAGAAATCAGGTAAGTCCAATACTGCTTACGTTGAGCGTAAGAAAAACTTGAGTACTTCGGGCAGAACAAACTGCGATCCGCGGGAATCACATCCAGCATATCTTGACCCAAACGATCCAGTTCATTGTTCACGTGAGTCGTCCACTCTTTACCGGCGGAGACTTTGCTTTCCCAGAGTGGAATCACATCCCGAGCTCCAGTATCTGTAGACGGCGTGGAGGGAGTGCTGGGTGTTGACGGAGTTGAAGGAGTTGAAGGCGTCGAAGGTGTTGAAGGTGTTGATGGAGTTTGCGAAGAATTTTCGCTCGAATCCTTCGGCAGTCTTTGCCCCATGGAGCAAGCCACATTGGAGTGAAAGGTTAGTAAACAAACGAATAAAAATGTGATTTTGGTTGTGGTTGTTTTCATAACCACTGCATCGGCAGAAATTTAGCCACCTTTACTCTTTGAAAAACTGTCTAAATTCTAGAGGTTAAAGTTCGCGGAGAGTGTCGAAAGCATGACAAGAGTCGAGGAAATTTTATGAGTATTTTCCAATTGACGGGTTGATAATGTATCCATTATAGTTACAAAATAAAACTTCCTTCCTCGACGAGGCCCTCCCGTGAACACCACACAACACAGCCGTTTTTCCCTGATCCTAGTCTTAGGAGCACTGACAGCTCTGAGTCCTTTCTCGATTGATATGTATCTTCCGGCATTTCCGAAAATGGCGGAAAGCCTTGGTACGAGCGTGTCTGCGGTGTCGCTTTCTCTTTCGAGCTATTTTGTGGGACTCGCTGTGGGGCAATTGTTCTACGGTCCACTTTTGGACCGCTTCGGTCGCAAGAAGCCTCTTTATGTGGGATTGGTTCTTTATATTCTTGCGACTCTTGGCTGCTTAAGTTCAAAAAATGTCGACTCACTCGTTGCATTCCGCTTTATTCAAGCCATCGGTGGATGTGCCGCGAATGTGGCGGCAATGGCGATGGTGCGTGACTTTTTCTCTCCAAAAGAAAGTGCCAAAGTGTTTTCTTTGCTGATGCTGATTCTGGGAGTATCTCCACTGCTGGCGCCCACGGCGGGCGGCTATCTCGCGACGCATTTAGGATGGCAGTCGGTGTTCGTGGTCTTAGCGGTGATCGGAACCTTAATGTTGGGTCTTTCGATTTTTTATTTGCCGACGATCTATACGCCGGATCAATCTCATTCACTTCATCCGGGACAGATTTTTAAAAATTATCTCTCTATTGTGAAAGATCCGCAGTTTTACACCTATTCACTGGCGGGCTCTTTAGCCTTTTCGGGATTGTTCGTTTATCTTGCCGCTTCACCGACGATTTTTATGGAAATCTTCAAAGTGAGTGAACAAGGTTACGGATGGATCTTTGCCTTGCTTGCGGCGGGATTCATCGGCGCAAGTCAGTTTAATATTTTGCTCCTTCGCCGTTTCAGCAATGAAAGTGTTCTCTTTGTCGCCTTGGGATCGTTAACAGCCATGGGATTTTTATTCTTTATGGGTGCGCTGAGCGGATGGTTTGGCCTTGTTGGGACGATCGCGATGCTGTTCTTGTATCTTTCCAGCGCGGGCCTTGCTAATCCCAATGCCGCAGCGTTAGCTCTGGCTCCTTTTGCCAAAAACGCCGGCAGCGCTTCTGCGTTGATTGGATTTTTGCAAATGGGCGTTGGAGCATTAGCTTCTGTCAGTGTCGGAATTCTCAAAGCACAGCAGCTTTTACCAATCACAGCTATCTTTGCGGCATCATCGCTGCTGGCTCTGACAACTCTGGTTTTGGGAAGCCGTCGCATCACCAACAAAGTGGATGTCACTCCGGGTGATGCGGAAGGAATCATTGCGCACTAGGCGTTTTAAGAATGCTTCTTTCTTCTGGGTGCTTTTCAAACCAGTGTTTGACATAAGGGCATGTCGCAATGACTTTGACGTTTTCATTTTTCGCCGCTTGCAAAGCAAAACGCACTAATTGATCCGCGATGTTCTTTCCGCGGGATTCCTGCGGAACAAGTGTTGAAACCAAATCATAGTCATTATCGGCGGTCCGGCGATAAAGCAGGCGCGCCTCTCCGCCGTCCACTGCACCACGAAACTTCTTACCGGGGACATTTTCGATTTCCATAATTTTCTCCCGCTGTTAAAGACATTTTCATTATACACCTCGCTGCTTTCGAGTAAACACATGGCGCTTGGTATTTTAAATATGCGTTGACTCACAAAGAAACTTGCCACATAACCCACGACTGAACGCTAGGGGTGCTATCCACATCGGATGGCTGAGACTCACCCTTTGAACCTGAAAGAGATAATGCTCGCGCAGGGAAGCTAGAAACATGGTGCTTTGCCATGATCTTGCCTCCCACCGAGGAGGAATCATGACAAAAAACATTCTGCTGATCTTGCTTCTCTGCACCGCTTGGGACGCTCACGCTCAATCAGAAATTTCCACGATTCGCATTCAAGACGACACGGCAACGGAAAGCATTGAAGCTTCAGGATTTAATTCTATCGCTGAAAAAGATTTGCCGATGTCATTAAGCACGGTGAACGCAAAAAAAATCGAGGAAAACTCTCTCCATCGTCTCTCCGATATCACATTGTTGGAAGCTTCGGTCACGGACAGCTACAACGCCGCCGGATATTGGGACTATCTTTCCGTGCGCGGTTTTACATTGGATAACCGCTACAACTATCAGCGCGAAGGATTGCCCATCAGCGCTGAAACCTCGATTGCTCTCGATAATAAAGAACGTATCGAGATTCTGCACGGATTGAACGGTTTGCAATCAGGCGCCGCCTCCCCCGGCGGCAGCGTGAATTATGTGGTGAAACGCCCCACGGAAAAACCTTTGCGCGAAATACGCACGGAACTCAGCAATAACGGCAATCTTCTGGCGGCGGTGGATGCCGGAGGACGCGTTGAAAGCAGAAAAGAATTTGGTTATCGCCTGAATCTGGCTCATGAAGATTTACATCCCGCACTGAAAAAAACTTCCGGACAAAGAACGCTCGCCGCTTTTGCCGGTGATTGGCGCATCAACTCTTCAACACTTTTAGAAACAGAAGTGGAATGGTCGCATCGCTCTCAGCCCAGCCAAGCGGGATTCAGTCTTTTAGGTGATAAAGTCCCTTCCCCGACCGAGCCCGATTTAAATTTAAATAATCAACCTTGGACCGAGCCCGTGGTCTTTCAAGGATTCACCGGCAGCGTGAGATTTACACGCAGTTTGACGGAAACGCCATGGAGCTGGTCCGTCACAGCAGGTGCGCAAGATCTGACCACAGATGATCGTCTGGCTTATCCTTATGGTTGCACGGCGGAAAGTCGCTTTGATCGTTATTGCTCTGACGGGACATATGATCTTTATGATTATCGCAGCGAAGGTGAATCCAGAAAAACTTATGCTGGGAAAACATCTTTGCAGGGAACCATACAAACATCGGCGGTCACTCATCAACTCAGTGTGGGAATGGCTGCAAGCTCTTTGCGTGAACGCTATCAGCGTCAAGCTTACAATTATGCTGGCATCGGCAATGTCGAAGGCACCGCCGTTGGCACTCCCGACCCCGCTTTGACAGAGGAAAACACCAATCGCGATGCCGCCGTTCGTGAGTTGTTTTTGAGCGACGCGGCCTCGTGGAAATCCTGGAAAGGCTGGTTGGGTCTGCGCTACACCAATCTTGAGCGCAGCAGTGTGCGCACGGATGGATCCCGTCCTACGGATTACACGCAGAATTTTGCAACTCCTTGGCTCGCTCTTTCTTATGATTTCACTGATATGATGGCGTATGCAAGTTATGGCCAGGGTCTGGAATCCTATGTGACTCCCAATAAAGATGGCTATGACCACCGTGGTGAGTTTTTGTCCGATGTTATCAGTCGTCAAATCGAAGTGGGCCTGCGTGGAAAATCACGGCTGGAATGGAGTGTGAGTGTTTTTGAAATTCACCGCCCGACTGTGACAGATCAAAAACCTTCTTATGAAGTCGATGGTGAAGCCGTTCACCGCGGGCTTGAGCTTCAAGCTTCTTACGATCAAGGCGCGTGGCAACTGGGAGGATCCTTTATGAAATTGCACGCGGAAAGACAGAACGCGGTGTTGGATTCTTCTCTCAACGGCAAGCGCCCTGTGAATGTACCAGAAGATACTTTACGATTGCAGGCGGGTTATAAAATCCCGGGAGTTCCAGGTCTTGCGCTGCAAACACGGTTGTCCCATGAGGGTGAGCGCGCCATTCTTCCCGATAACAGTCTTCTGCTGCCGGCGTGGACCCGCTGGGATGCGGGAGTTTCTTATGCGCACTCTTGGGAAGGCGCGCGCTTATTGTGGAGATTGTCCGTTGATAACATAACCGATGAACACTATTGGCGGGAGTCACCGACACAGTACGGACATGTGTATCTGTATCCGGGTGACACCCGCAGCGTATTCTTAAGCCTTCAGGCGTCGCTTTAGAACCATCCTTCTTTTTCAAAGAGCTTGCGACACTCAGGTCCTTTCACAAAATCCACGAACTGCTGAGCAAGCTCTTTGTTCTTAGAATTTTTTGATAGAGCAGTTCCGGAAGAGCGATAGATCGTCAGCCCTTTTTCCGTCGGAATGATTTCAGCAATATCGGTATTGCGTGTGCCCCAAATATTAAAGACGAGCCACGCATCAATGGAAGGATCCTCTTTCCATTTCTTTTCCGCCTCGCCGGTATTCTTACCAGCAAAAACAATATGCGAGCGGAATTTATTTAAAGCCTCCGCGCTTTTAAGCCCGCCGACAATATCTTCCCACATGCCGATTTGGCCCGCACCATTGACCACAATCACCTTCACGGGTTTTTCGACAAGATCTTTGACGCCACGAATTTTTTTCGGATTCTTAGGACGCACTAGAATCGCCGAAGGGCGCAAGTAATGAGTGCGGATGGTGCTGACATCCAAGGACGGAATTTTCTCGGCAAAGGAGTCCATCATGTTTTCAGAACCTGAATAAAACACATCAGCATGTTCAGCTTGATCTTGCCATTTTTCCAAAGGGCCTGCAGTGACAGTGACTTTGGCCTTAGAAACCTTCTCAAACGCCGCCGCACAATTTTTCATCGCAGGTGCTGGCCCGCCGGGTCCAAAAACCTGCAAACTGCTTTCGGCTCGTGATACCAACGGAACTAAAAGAAACGGGATTAAAAACCTCAACATAAATCCTCCTAGTGAATCCATCCCCAATGAATGGCTGTGAGCGTGCCACCGGCCACCAGTATCCAAAGAAAAACACCTTGAAGAAAAGGTTTTATGCCCACGCTTCGCAGTGTTTCCCGAGTAAGACTTGCCCCAATCAAAAACAATGTGACAACCAACAAACGTTTGGCCGCGGTATTCACCCAACTTCCGGCCGTTTGCAGCTCAGGCAGCCACGTAACTAAGGCTGCCATGGCGACAAAGCCTAAAATAAACCACGGCTTTTTAGTTTGGGCTTTTTCCTGAGAAGAAACTTTTTTCGCCTGCCAAAAACCAATTCCAAAAGCTACAGGGATGATCCATAAAGCACGGGCTAGCTTCACCGTGGTTCCCACTTGCAAAGCCTCGGCACCGTATTGCATGGAAGCACCCACAACAGAGCTTGTGTCATGAATTGCCAAAGCACTCCATAAACCAAACTGATGCTGGGAAAGATGGAGGAGATGACCTAAGAATGGGAATAAGAGCAAAGCCGTGGCATTAAGTACGAACACAGTTCCCAAGGCCACGGAGACGTGTTGGTGTTTGGCACGCAAGACCGGCGCCACGGCGGCAATAGCACTGCCGCCACAAATCGCCGTTCCCACAGTTATAAGAATGGAAGTGTCTTGATCTGTTTTTAAGATTTTTCCTAAGAAAAATCCCGCCGTCAGGGAAAGCGCAAGACCCACCACCGTATAACCAAGACCTTGCAAACCGACAGCGGTAATCACGTGCAAATTCATTCCCGCACCCATGCCAACAACCGCGGCACTCAAAAGCGTGTGTGTGATTTTACGGGTTTGCGCAAGATAAGGATTTCCTAAGAACAGGGCCACGGCCACACCAAGAAACAGCCCCGCCGCAGACGATACAAACGGAGCCAAACACAGCAGGGCTAAAAGCGGAATAAGAATGCGAGCCATAAATCTCTCCCTGCCAGAGATTCTGCGCCTTCATTATCAAAAATAATAATACTATTATCCTATGAAACATCAGAAATATTGATATAATAAAAGCCATGGGTCTTTATCAGTTTCGCTTTGATCCGGAATTGCTTTCCACCTTTTTAGCTGTGGCGGAAGCTCGGCGTATTTCAGCTGCCGCTAAAAATCTCAATCTGTCACAGCCCTCGGTTACAGCGCATATTCACGCGCTGGAGTCCGCCTTGGAAACGCAGCTTTTTATCCGTTCCGTTAAAGGCGTGGAATTAACCAGCGCCGGAACACAGCTTTACGACAAAGCGCGATTTATTCTTGAATATATCAATGAGACCGCGCAAAAGTTCCAGGCCGAACAGGAACCCAAAGGCCGTCTTACGATTGCCGCAAGCACCACCATTGCCGATCACATCCTGCCATCGCTATTAGCGGAATTTAAGCGCCGTTATCAAAAGGTCAGCATCACTCTGCTCGTGAAAAACACGGAAGAAGTTTTAACCTTGGTGCGTGAAGGCTCCGTACCACTGGGACTTGTCGAAGGCCATGCTCGCGCCGCTTCAGTTCGTCTGGAAACTTTTCTCGAAGACGAATTGGTTTTAGTCGCTCCTCCCGTCTGGGCTTCTTCCATTCGTAAAATTTCCGACGCCTTTAGATATCCGTTTCTTACTCGCGAAGCGGGATCCGGCACCCGCGCCGTGATTGAGAGAGAACTTAAGAAAAATAGAATCTCCACCAAAGACTTTAAAGAAGTTTTAGAGTTCGGCAGTTCCACTGCGATTAAGAATGCTGTCGCAGCGGAACTAGGGGTTTCTTTTCTCTCGGAAGCGTCACTGAAAACGGAATTGGCTTTAGGTCGTGTCGCCGTTGTGCCTTTAAGTGATTTGAAAATTTCGCGGGCTTTTCGTTGGGCTCTGCCCGCAGGCACCCTTTCAGGCACTGCGGGAGAGTTTTACAAATTCGCGGCAGGCTTACGCAGTTTTTATTCGCGCGCGTAGTTCTTCCACCTCTTCGATTTCTTTCGGAGCCGAAGTTAAAATCTCAGCGCCTTGAGCCGTGACGACAACGTCGTCTTCAATGCGCACACCAATGCCATGGTACCGGGCAAAATCTCCGCCCTTATCACGGAAATAAAGGCCTGGTTCCACCGTAAAGCACATGCCCTGCTCAAGACGCAGAGGATTGCCAGCATCGTCGTAGTACGAAGATGGATCGTGCACATCCAAGCCAATCCAGTGAGATGTTGAATGGGGCATCAACATTTTGATATTTTCACGCACAAGTTCTTGCTTAAAACCTTTCTGCGCAAGACCTTCAATCAAGCTCGACAATGCGAGTTCGTGCAACTCCGGCAGAGTCACTCCAGGGCGAATGGCCTGAAGCACATTCTTTTGCGCCGTAAGCACGGTCTCGTAAACATCCCTTTGCTCTGATGTGAATTTCTTATCCACAGGCGCCACTCGCGTGATATCGGCACAGTAGTTCTGCCATTCGCCCCCGGCATCAATCAGAACAAGCTCTCCGGATTGAATGATTTTATCCGTGCCTCGCGCATGCAGAATTGTCGAGCGCGTCCCACTGCCGACAATGGTGTCATAAGCCGCCCAAGGCATGCCGTTTTGTGCAAAGCGCGTTTCTATCCAGGTAAGAACGTTTCGCTCCGTGCGTCCGGCCAGGGATTCTTGCATCAGTTCACGGTGAACCAAGGAGGAACGTTGTCCTGCTTCGCGCATCAACGCGATTTCTTCCGTAGTTTTTATCTGGCGCAAAGTTCCGACCAGCGTGCGTGAATCGCAAAGAGCCAAAGGCACGTTGCTGCGACGATTTCTCTGCCGGCGCTCATAACCGACGAAGGACATCAGCAATTGATCCAGTTTTTCATCGCGCCCGAAAGGAAAGGCGATACGGCCGAAATCATTGATATGGCTTTGAACAATTTCTTCGAGCTGCGAAAAAGATCCATAGTGAATATCGCCGAGTTGGGCGCGGTCTTCTTGCGTCAGCTGTCCACCATCATCCCAGACGTCTTCTTTTTGAAAACGGTCTGAAAGCAGGTAGCTGTTCTTGCCTATCACGACCAGGTAGGCGCTAAAAATATCAAGACCCGTCAGATACAGAAAATCACCGGCCACCTTAAACCGATACGCAACGGAATGGGATCTAAGTGCTTCCGTTCCGGAAGGGATAATAAAAAGGGTTCGCGAAAATCGCTCCCCAAGGCTTATTCTTCTGTTTTTAAAAGTCTGTGTTTCCATACTCCCTTGAGTCTATATCGAGGATACTTTAATCTGTTAGATATATTGAAAGGTTCCCTATTAGGGTCCTTTTAAGGGTTTATAAGGAGACCGTCATGGAACATTCCCTTTATCTGAATGCTATCAAAAAAGCCCTCAAAACCCGCCAGGTTACTTATGCCGATTTGGCGCGACAGCTGCGCATGACGGAATCAGGAGTTAAAAAAATGCTCAACGCCAAAGACATTTCTTTTCGCCGCGTTCTGCAGATTTGCGAAGCACTGGATATCTTGCCGGGACAGCTTTTTTCCATGTCAGAGAAATCCTCCATCTCGGAAGTCGCGCTATCGCGGTCCCAGGAAGAGGCGCTTATCCGCAACCGTTCTTTGCTTGCGGTGTACTGGCGCTTGGTGGTGGAAAAGCGTTCCTTAGAAGAAATCGAGACTCTGCAGAATTTAAAACGCAATGAACTTAAAAAATTGCTCGACCGTCTGGTGACGCTGGATTTAGTCAGTGTGACCAAAGGCACTTACCGTTCCAAGCACCGCGGAAAATTCCGCTGGTCTGATCAATCTCATCTCGCAAAGGTTTTAAATGAAGAGTGGTCAAAGCTGACTTTGCAGAGGGCCTTGGACAAAAACGCGGCCTCTTCCCTGCACAGACTGGTTTCTATGCGGCTGTCGGCGCAAGGCTATGCAGAACTTTTAAAAAAACTTAATCAAGCTTTGGACGAAGCTGTACAGGATTCGGAGCGTGAAGAACTGACCACAGCCCCACAAGAGCTGAAAAACTTCTCAGCTCTTGCGGCCGTGGTACAAAAAGGTGTCTTTGATATTTAATCTACTTTACCGTTAAAACGATTTTTCCGGTATGCGCGCTGGATTCCATCAATTCATGGGCTTCGCGCGCCTTTTCCAGCGGGAAAGTTTTATAGATCACAGGTTTTAGTTCGCCTTTATTCAAAAGCGGCCACACATGCTTTTCAAGTTCACGGGCCAAGCGAGATTTTTCTTCGACCGAGCGCGAGCGCAAGGTGGAACCTGTCAACGTCAGACGCTTAAACATCATCTTTCTTAAATCAAGCTCCGCATGGGTTCCGCGAATGGTGGCAATTTGCACAAGTCTCCCCAAAGGAGCCAAGGCCTCAAGATTTCTGACGAAATAATCCCCACCCACCATATCCAAAATCACATCCACGCCGCGACCTTCGGTTTCGTTTTTTACGACGGAAACAAAGTCTTCTTCTTTGTACAGAATCACACGATCCGCACCTAAATCCTGACAGGGTTGCACGGATTCTTTTTTACCGACCGTGGTGAAAACTTTTGCGCCAAACGCGTGGGCCATCTGAATTGCCGTCGTGCCGATACCACCTGAACCGCCATGAATCAAAGTGCTTTCGCCTTTTTGTAAGCGACCGCTTTCAAAAAGATTGGTCCATACGGTGAAATAAGTTTCCGGTAAAGCTGCCGCATGAAGCATATCAAAGCCGTGTGGTATCGGCAGGCATTGTCCTTGCGGGGCACAGACGTATTCCGCGTAACCTCCACCGGATAGCAAAGCGCACACGGTGTCGCCCTTCTTCCAGCGCTGAACATTTTTTCCGCAGGCGACAATAACACCAGCCACCTCAAGACCGAGTATATCGGACGCACCCGGTGGTGGCGGATATGTTCCCTGGCGTTGAGCGCAATCGGGCCGATTGATGCCTGCCGCATGAACCTCAATAAGAACTTCATCTTCAGAAGGTTCCGGACGAGGTCTTTCCTGAAGATGCAAAACTTCCGGACCGCCTGGCTTTGTGATTCCGATAAAACGCATACGCACCTCGGTTAATTGATAGACTTCACCACACCGCCGTCCACACGCACGGCGGAGCCATTGATCATCGCGGCTTTTTCACTGGCTAAGAATACGATCACGTTGGCGACCTCTTCCGGCTTGGCAAAGCGTTGTGCGATAGAAGTCGGACGGTTGTCACGGATGAAATCGCGAGCGGCTTGTTCAGGCGTGTGTCCGTTTTGTTCTGCGAGCGCTTTAATAAAGTCTTCCACGCCTTCGGACAAAGTCGGTCCCGGCAGAACGGAATTCACTGTGACATTGGTGCCCCGGCACATTTCAGCACCGCCGCGAGCGACGGCGAGTTGCGCTGTTTTGCTCATGCCGTAATGAACCATCTCCGCCGGAATATTCAAAGCGGATTCACTGGAAATAAAAAGCACACGGCCGTAATTTTTTTTGAGCATTTTTTGCAGATAAAACTGTGTCAGCTCCGCACCACTGAGAACATTTGTGGTGTACATCTTAATCCACTCCTCACGGCGTATTTCAAAGAAAGGGCGCGGCTCAAAGTATCCCGCATTATTCACAAGGATATCCACATCGGGAATTTCGTTGATGAGTTTATGGATGCCTTCTTCGGTGGAAACATCGGCAACAGCTCCCTGCGCTTGAGCGGCGGGAACTAACTTCGCCAGTTCCTTCATCGCTTCAGAAACGCTGTCGGCACTGCGGCCGTTGATGATGACAGACGCTCCTTCTTTGGCAAAAAGTTCGACGGTTTTAAAGCCAATGCCTTTAGTGGAACCTGTGACGAGAACTTTTTTTCCGTTGAATTTGAAATCCATGCCGCACTCCTTGAACGTTGTTCTGTTTTCTAGCCTATGGGCCAGGAAGAGAACGTTAAGTCTACGCCCCAAAATTCGATAAGAACAGCATGAGATTTTTCATCTTGTTCTGCGTCGCTTTTATCGCTTCCACACTGTCTCACGCTGCGGACCGCAGTTCCGTCTACACCTGCCGTTTTGAAGATGATCCGCACGGCTTTTCTTCCGTGCGTATGAAAAAGTATTTCGATGAAAACGCGAACATGGATTTAGGAAAAGTGGACCTGATTCAAAACTTTATCGTGACAGAAAGTACGCCAACCAAAGTTTATCAGATCCCTCTTTTAGACAATCAAACTTATGTGCAGCTCTGGTATGCCGCCAATCTTCGTGTCGACGCGCAACTCTACTACAATCAAAGAGGAGAGTTCCGTGCGACCTATAATAAAAATTCAGAACGTCGGCCGCTCATTTGTGTCGAGCTGCGCGACTAGAGTTCAAACTGCCCGGCCGCTTCCGGCTGGAAGATCACTTCCTGAACTTTCAGTTTTTTAACCGCGCCGTTGGGCATTTTCCAATCAATGGACTGCCCCGCACTGAGGCCCAACAAAGCGATGCCCACAGGAGCAAGAATGGAGATACGGCCTTTATCAAGATTGGCGTCTTGCGGATAAACCAATGTCATTTCACTTTCGCTGCCGGTGGATTCATCGACAAATTTCACGCGCGAGTTCATGGTCACGATATTGCCGGGAATTTCTTTTTGTCCGATAACATGAGCGCGGCTGAGTTCTTCCTCCAAAGCTTCCACCCATGGTCCTTCCACTTGGGAAACAAGAGCGCTCAAACGGTGATAATCTTGATCCGTGATGAAAATGCGATTTTCTGTGTTCATTCAATCCTCCTGGAAAGAAAGGTCCTGGTTAGTCAGTTTTAAGATTTAATTTGTAGAGAAAGAAAAAAAGACGACGCGGCTTAATGCAGAAATTTTCTGCAACAAAATCTCAGAATGGGATTTTTGAATTCACGCATCATGAACTTATTTAACCGCACTCTGACGTTTTAAGCAAGTCCGTGAGCGCCAACGTGGAAGTCAGTGATTTATTTTACGAAATCCTGGACCTTTTTTCCCAACTCCAAAAGCACTTTGCGTGCTTCATCGTAATCGTGATCGGTGCAGTCTTTAAATCCCGTAAGGTGATAAAGATTCTTAAGAGCTTTGCGTCCTTCCGGTGTGGAGGAAAAACTTTTCAAAGCAGCCACCAGCTTTTCTTCTATCTCCGGTGGTAAATCTTTTCTGAAAACCACGGGATCACTGGGAATGGGACCCGTGAGTTTTAGGATGCGCACTTTTTCATAAACGTCAGGAAACTGATCTTTCACCAAACGGCGTGCGTCCTGTGGAACGCCTTCTTCCGCAGGAGTGTGATAAGTCGCACCGGCGTCGACTCGTCCTTGATAAACCATGGTTACAACGCTGTCATGCTTACCGGCGAAAACGGTCTCAGCAGGTTTGATATTTTCATCTTTGAAAAGTTTCGCCGCAAGCAAGTATCCCGAAGTGGATGCCGGATCGACGAAGGCGATCTTCTTCCCGTTCAGATCTTGCAGGGTTTTAATCTTGGGATTGGCTGTGATGATCTGCCCCCAGTATTGCGACATGCCGTTGTTGACACCGATAAGACGCGCACGCGCGCCGTATTTTTCATGCGCAAGAATATAGCCGAAGGTATTAAGAATGGCGACGTCCACTCTTTTGGATCCAATAGCTTCAACCACCGCCACAAAATTTACAGGCACTTGCATCCTCACATGCAATCCACTTTGTTGCTGAATCCACTGTTCCAAAAGTTTGCCATTTTCCAAGAGAACAGCGCTGTCTTGTCCTGGCACCAAGGCGAATTGAATTGGATTTCCCGCACTGCCGGGCTCTCTGCGAGAGGTGCAAGATAACAAAAAAGTTAGGGACAGCAGGATGAGTATTCGCTTCACCACAAGAAATTCTCCTGGCAGAATCTGTTTGAATTTACTCTCGTTATTAAATGTATGCAATAAACTCTGTTCTAACCTAAAATGCTTTGAAATCACCCGCGTGTTTCGAGCATAAGGAGGGCATGGAAATGTCAAAAGTTAAGGTCGAAATTGATGCCGATTTGCAGGACTTAATTCCGCAATTCGTTGAGAACCGAAAAAAAGATATCGAGACACTCGAGCAGTTGGTCGAGAAAAATGATCTCGCCGCTGTGGCGCAATTAGCTCATAAGATCAAGGGTGCCGCCGCCGGTTATGGTTTCACGGAACTGAGCGATCTCGCCGCTCGAATGGAAACAGCGGCGAAAGCCAATGACTCCGGACCACTGAAAGACCTTGTCAAAAGAATGCGGGTGCATTTTTTAAACATCGATATCCATTACGTTTCCATGTAGGGGCGCATGACTCAGAAAAGCCGCCTCCTCCTCTTTACCTCCACTTTGGTACTGGGAACGATCCTAGTGGCTGGAGTTATAGGGTATAAGGTCGGCGCAAATTATTTTGAAGAAAACGCCCAGCAACGCCTGCAACAGGCCCGCCAGTATAAAGCCCGAGAACTGCAAAATGATTTCGCCCGTCTTAACCAGGAACTGCTCAGCACCGCAGCTCTTCCTGTCTTAAGTGATTTCCTGCGCAAAGCTCCCGCCGAACAACAAGAGATTCGCAACTGGCTGCGCAGTTATGGCCGTGAAAGCTCGTGGCGTTCGGCCATTATTGAAAATCATGATCTGACGGACTCCGCCGAGGCAATCCGTGCCTTATCACAAATATCGCCGGTGGCGACCTATCTGCAGGCACGATTTCTTTCCGCCGCCGAGGCCCAGAATAAAAAAATAAAAGATGTCGACAATGTTTCAGGAACAAATCTCGCTTATTTTAAAAGCCACCAATCCATTCATCTTCTCTTACGCGACACCATGGAACGCAATAATCTTGCGGATATTCTTTTGGTGGAGCCCTCAGGAAACGTCGTCTATTCCGTCAAAAAAGATTTGAATTATGGCGCCAACCTCATTACGGGAGTTTTCGCCAATTCACGCTTAGCCCAAGCTTTTCGCTGGTCCTTGAATGCGCCGGAAGGTGCGAGCAAATTTTTTGATTTTGCGCCGATGACACATTTTTGGAATCTGCCCGCGGGGTTTCTGGTGACTCCCATTTTCTCGCACTCGCGGCATATCGGCACGGTGATGTTTCAAATTCCTCTGGATCGTGTCGATGGCCTGCTCAGTAATCAAAGCAATTGGGACGGCTTGGGATTGCAAAGAACCGGAGAGATCGTGGCCTTCGGCAGCGAGGGTTTGATGCGCAACAACTCGCGGTTTTTTTTTGAAAGCCCGCAAAAATTCTTACGCGAGTATCAACACAACGATTCCACCGGAACTGTCGAGATGATCCGGCAAAGCCGCAGCACAGCTCTGCTTGTCGGCCTTCCGGATGAAAAACTGCACAAATACCAGGAGACACCCGAATTGGTTGAGATCACTCATGACTATGCGGGCAACAAGGCTCTGCAGTCGGTAGGAAAAGTCACTCTGCCCGGCAATACCGAATGGTACCTTATCGCCAAGATGAATGAAAAAGAGGCGCTGGCTCCTTTAGCGAATCACTTCAAGTGGCTCTCTTTAGCGGCGTTGTTCATTCTTGGCGTGGCACTGTGGGCGGCACGGCGTTTTGCAGTCCACTTATTTCGGCCTTTGCACAATCTGGCGGAAGGTTTGTCCCATCTGCGCAAAGCGGATTACTCTTTTAGACTGCCGGTTCCGGAAAAAAGTGAATTCAAACCACTTTTTGAAAACTACAACGAAGTTTCTGAAGACTTTCACAAAGCCGCCCTGGCCAGGGACTTTTTGGAAAGTGCCGTCCAGTCACTGCATGAAGCGTTGTTTTTCGTGGAAATCAATGAGGAACCACGCAACGGCAAAGTACCTCTGCGCATTCGCGGTATCAATCCAGCCGCAGCGGAAATGGTCGGAGTAAAAGGAACTTCATTAAAAGGCACGGACCTTTCCATGTGGATCGATACCGACTATAAAAGAATCTTTGCCTCATGGCGCACACGACGGCAAGATCAGCCTGAATCTTTCACAGTAGAAGGCGTTCTTAAGAAAATTTCCGGTGAGCGCGTGCCCCTGGAATTGTCATGGGCGAAAATCAGCAAAGGGAATATCCTGGTTCTTATCGGTCGCGATATCACCTGGAAAAAAGAAATCGAAAAAGAACTCAAGCTCAAAGAAACACTTCTGAAAGAGTCGCAACTTCTTTCCAAAACCGGCTCATTTCGCTGGGAGATCAATACCGGAAAGTGCGTCTGGTCGGAAGAGGAATTCCGCCTTCTCGGATTTGATCCGGCGACAACACAGCCCACGTATGATCTACTACGCTCGGTGATCTACGGCGAAGATCTTCCGGAGTTCGATGAAGCGCTGGAAGAAGCTTACAAAAACATCCGTCCCTTCAATCACGATTTCCGCATCAAAAAGAAAGACACCGGAGAAATCATCTGGCTGCGCGCTCAAGGCCGCATCGAGTATGACGATTACGGCAATCCTCTTTTCATGTACGGTATCACTCAGGACATCACTGAGCTGCGCCGTGCGGAACAGTCGCTGATCGCGGCAAAGAACGACGCCCTGAAATCATCGCAAGCCAAATCCGAGTTCCTCGCGCGCATGAGTCACGAGATTCGCACGCCTATGAACGCGATCATGGGTATGGCGGAACTTTTAAAAGAAACAAAAATGACGCCGGACCAGGAATACTATATTTCCATTTTCTCCAAAGCCGGAGAAGTGCTTATGGCGCTCATTAATGACATTCTGGATCTTTCCAAAATTGAAGCCGGTGAAGTTTCGATTGAGAACATTCCTTTCGATCTCAGAAAACTTCTCGAAGACGTCGAGGATATGATGAAACCGCGCGCCCTTGAAAAAGGAGTGAACTACTCTTTTGAAGTTTCCCACGGCGTTTCAACTTATTTGATGGGTGACCCGACAAAGCTCCGCCAGGTTTTGATCAATCTTGTCAGCAACTCTTTGAAGTTCACTGAGAGCGGATACATCCGCGTTGCCATCACGAAAAACCCCTCTAAAAAAGACACCCTCATGGTCAGCGTGAGCGATTCCGGCGTAGGAATCCCCGCGTCCAAACAACATCTTATTTTTCAAAAGTTCTCGCAAGCCGACAGCTCCATCACTCGGCGCTTCGGCGGAACCGGTTTGGGTTTGGCAATCTCCAAGAGCCTCGTAGAACTCATGGGCGGCCAAATCTGGTTTAAAAGCCGCGAAAACGTGGGCACCACATTCTTTTTCACGATTCCTTATCGCGAACAGGTCTACAACCCTATGACCCACAGACCTTTGCAAATGCAACGCGCCGACCTGGACTTTACCGCTCCCAAACATCATGACCCGAATAAAAAAATCCGCATCCTGATCGCCGATGACACGGAAGACAACCGCACCCTGTTCACTCACTATCTGAAAAACGGCCCCTATGAAATAATTGAAGCGGAGAATGGACTTGAAGCTATAGATAAGATAAAGTCAGGACAGTTTGATATCGTCTTTATGGACGTGCAAATGCCGGAAAAAGACGGGTACGCAGCGACGCATGAAATCCGCGAGTGGGAAGAGCAGAATCACAAACCTCACACTCCGATCATCGCCCTGACCGCTCATGCTCTTTCCGAAGACCGACAGAAATCGCTTCGCGCAGGGTGCGATGACCACATCGCGAAACCTTTCAAGAAGGACACTTTGTTGGATGTGATCAACCGCTATTCGCTATAAGGAGATCGAAAGTATGCCGCAAGAAGAAAAAAGTCGCTTGCTCATCGTCGAAGACGATTCCGACATTCGTGAACTCCTGAAGCACTTTCTCAAAGAATTCGTCGATGAGATTGTGGAAGCGGAAAATGGCGCGGCAGCTCTTCAATACGTGAAAGCGCAGGAATTTGACACGATTCTTTCCGACATCGAAATGCCACAAATGAACGGTTTAAAGTTTCTGGCTTACGTGCGCTCCTTGGGTCACATGACTCCGTTTGTGGTTCTAACCGCGCACGGCGATCACTCTCGCGCTTTGGAAGCGCTTCACCTGGGCGCTTTTGATTTCATCACTAAAGACTCCAAACGCAAAGTTGTTATCGAAAGCGTTTGCGCCGCTTTGAAGTTCGGCCGCGAGATGAAAGCTTCCAAGAACGATCCTGTCCGTTCATCGCATTTGCGCAAAATCTACACCGATATGTCTAAATCTTCCGAGATGCGTTTGCGTAAAATCATCGAGGAAATGTCCCAGTAGGAGTTTTCATGGTCCGAATGTCCGCCCTCTACCAAGGCGAAAAACATTGCGAAGTCAGTCACGGTCCTTCCGGCGCGCAAATCGCGACGGATGCCCCCAAAGATAACAACGGTAAAGGCGAACAGTTTTCTCCCACAGATCTTGTCGGCGCAGCCACAGGAGCTTGCATGCTCACGGTGATGGCGATCGCCGCGGAAAAAGACGGCGTCGAACTAAAAGGCGCACGCGTTGATGTGGAAAAAGAAATGGTGGCGAGTCCCCGCAAGATCGCAAAGCTCAACGTGGCCTTGCATCTTCCGCAAAGCGTTCCTCACGATTATCGTAAAAAACTCGAGAATATCGCGCTCAACTGTCCGGTTAAGCTCAGCTTGCACCCCGATGTGCAGGTGCCCGTGGTTTTTCACTACGATATTTAAAAGACTATTTTACGAGGACTTGCACTTTCTCTCTAAGTTCGTTTTCGTTGTAGAGCTCAAACGTGTGCCGTCCCAGCACCGGTGTCCACAGCAGTGCTTTTCCCACGGGGATTTTTTTGCCGTCGATTCGCCAATGCAACGACGACGTATCAGGCGCCTCCACTAACAGGGGCATTTTCTGATTCTTTGCCGGTATGGCCGGATCCAGCGCGAGCACCATGCCGTCTTGGGGATAGAGAATGCGCGCTTGTGGATATTTCTGCGGCCGGCTTTTCGAAGTCTCTTGCGCAAGAAAAGGTGTAAATGAATCCTCCGCAGGGTAATGATTCTGCAACCACTCCATCACTTTTTTCCAGATGGGAGCCGCTCCCGTCACACCCATCACGTTCCACATCGGCTCGCCGTTAAAATTTCCAACCCACACACCCACCGTGAAACGGGAGTTAAATCCTACACACCAATTATCGCGCATGTCTTTGCTGGTGCCCGTTTTAACCGCGGCTCCCTGCAAAGATAAAGATGAATCTAAGCCAAATCCCAAAGCGCGGTTTTCACTCTGGGAAAGAATACCTGCAACTTCCCGAGCACTTTCCGCGCTGAAAACCTGCTCGCCATTTTCGATTTTTTGGGAAAGCTCAAACCGCAGAGGGCGATACTCACCTTGTAAGGCCAGAGTGCGATAAGCTTGAGTGAGATCTTCCAGTGTGACATCGGCCACTCCCAATGCAAGGGCCGGTCCATAGTGCTCCGGGGATTGCAAACGGCGAAAGTGCATCGCCTGCAATTTGGACCAAAAAGTTTCGTCATTGAGAAGCTTGAATATTTTGACCGCAGGGACATTCAGGGATGACGCCAGCGCTGTTTTGACTTTCACCCAACCATAAAACTGACGATCGTGATTTTGCGGTTTATAAACGCCACGGTCAAAAACGATGTCCACCGCGGAATCTTCAATCCACGAATCAGCATGCAAAATATTTTTTTCGAATGCCGTCGCGTACAGGAACGGCTTTAGGGTGGATCCCGCCTGTCGCAGTGCTTGCACGCCGTCGACATAAGCGCTGGAAGAAAACGCATTTCCTCCGTTTCCAACATAGGCCCAGACATCCCCGGTTTTATTTTCAATTACAAGAACCGCAGCCTCATGCACGTTCTGCACTTCAAGCTCACGCAACTGAGACCGCACGACTTCGGAAATATGTTTTTGCAGATCGCGATGCAATGTCGTGACGACAGCTCCGGTTTTTCCTTGCGTATGCAGACGCTGCGCCACGTGCAGCGCATACTGCTCAGACGGTGGCGCGGATGTTTTCTGCGCCAAGGTCAGTGTCCAGGTTTTAAATTCATCACAATAGGCAGACTCTTGCCAGCACGCCCGCTCCGCCCATTCTTTCGGCGACGCATTCGGCGAGCGGATGAGCACTGCAAGAAGTGTGGCTTCTTTTAAGGTAAGACCATCGGGATTTTTATCAAACAGCGCCCAAGTAATACTGGAAAGGCCGCGATATTCTCCACGGAACGGAACTAAATTCAAATACGCTTCAAGAATTTCATTTTTCTGCCACGAGGATTCCAGTTTTAAAGCCGCCGTGACTTGACGGCCCTTTCCAACAAAGCCTTTGTAATAACTCTTATCCTTGGAAAGAAGTTTCACCACTTGCATCGAAATCGTGCTGCCGCCCCGGGTGGAATTCTTTGTTAAGCGTTGAACAACACTCGCCCCTAAAGCCGCACCGTCGACGCCATGGTGGTGGAAGAAGTTTTTATCTTCGGATTTTAAAACCGCATCTACGAGTGCAGGAGACACCTGTGACAGAGAAATCCACGGGAAAACACGTTCCTTGGTGTTTTGCCGCCACTGATGCAAAGGCCGGCCTTCACGGTCCAAAAGAAAAAGTTCGGAGCTTTTATAATTATTCCGCACCGACGAAAAATCCGGCAGCGACGGCGGCCAAAGAGCCGCCGTTCCCACTCCAAGAGCTGTCGCAAAACAGAATAAAGCCCCTAGAGCTATTTTCACTCTTTCACCGTCCAAGAACTTTCCGGAAGCTCAGCAAAAAGATCCGGGCTGTACATCGCTTCCACTCGTGGAGACGGCAGAACGTAACGGCCCGCTTGGTTGAAGCGCACGGTGTATTCAATATTCTGCTCAGCCGGAGTGAACCATGAGAAGTAAAAGCGCATAAGCTCTTCCTTTCTTTCAATCGCTGTCGCCCAAGAACTTTGCAAAACGCTCGCCCCCGCAGGGATCGGATCTTCGACAACCACCCATGTTTGCGGAGCTTGCGCGGTGACTTTCAACTGAACTTTCGCAACATCTCCAACAGACCATTCGCCTTTTTTCTTTTGCTCCACAGCGGTGATGGTTTTTTCCATCTTAAATCCAGCGAAGTTCGCCTTGGTCAATGGAATGGCGGCTTTCGCGGAAACCGTGATCCACGGTTTGCCAGAGCCATTTTGCTTCATTTGTAAAGTCGCTTCCTGGGTTTTCCACGGCAGGCTGTACACCGTTTCAGTTTTCTTGTTCCAGTCATGCACGATCTTTTCGCCATTCAAAGACGCTTCAAATGTGCCTTGGACTTTTTCTTTTGTATACGCCGCTTTGATTTTTTTCATGGTCAAAGCTCCCCAGGCATTATCCGTGGTCAGCAACCACGCGCCCTCTTTCTGCCAAGACAACACACCTTCATACAAGCGAGGCACATCGTTTTTCCATGAAGGCACATCTAACGCTGTAAGAATCAAACGCAGAACGGAGCTTTCCGTGTCACGCATGAGCCACGGCATGCTCTCACGGCCTTCATCTTTTAACTGCAGGCGTTTTGCTGAGAAGTAAAAACGACTGCGCAAGGCGGACTCAAGCTCCTGCAGTTTTTTATCTCTTTGCGGGATATTCTTTTCCCAAAGGTGGATTTGATACCACTCCACCAGAGAATAAAGAGGCCACTGCGTTTTTTGCACGTCAACGGATGTCAGTAGGTCAATATTCAGACGGCGATAACGTGACAACGCCTCAAAAGCAGAGACCTTCTTCAAGGTTTCATCCGCGCGACTGAGATCCACGTCTTCCTTGAGGCGGCCTTCCGCATATCCACTGAGCGCATCCAAAAGACGGTTTTCTGTATCTTCACTGAATTTAAAACCCGCCTCATGCGCCACACTTAAAACGTAGGTCGTCAAAGCGACACTTCCCTTGGCATACGTGCTGGGGAAATAACGCAAAAGACCGTTCGCATCCATGTACGTGGAAAGACGCGCTTCCAGTTTTTGCCACAATTTTTTGTCGTTCAAAGAAATCGCCCGAGAAATTTGCTGCTCAAGGCAGTTGTAGTCATAGTTCTTCCAAAATTCCGCAATACCTGCGCTGGATCCGCCCAAGCCTTCAGAAAGTTCGACCAGAACGGAGCTTTGTCCCGGTTCCGCTCCCTGCGGCTGAACAAGGTTCAACTTGGCAAATTCAGGCCAAGAACCCCACTCGCTTTGATAGATGCGCGCCGTACGGACCGGCAGAATTTTCTGCGTTTTCTTAATTTCATCAACGACGCGGCCTTTGTCGCTTTTCGCCGTGAGAATATATTCCAGCACGCCTGAGGCCGGTGCCTTTATATTCCAGAAAATTTCTTTGGATTCGCCGGCATTGAGATGCACTTTTTGTGTCGCTAAAGAAGCTCCGGTGTTTGTGCGCAAACTCACTTCCAGATTCTGTGCTTCTTTGGAGGCATTGCGAACCGTGAAGCCTGCCGAGAACTCATCACCTTGACGAGTCACGCCGGAAAGGCCCGGCAGAATCATCACGTCTTGTGAAGACTGAATGGACGTCCAGCCACTGCCGAATTGATCCGCGCCTTGCAAAGCCACCGCGACAATGCGGAAGCTTGTGGTGGAGTCATTGAGTTTTACTTCCACCCGTGCACGGCCTTGATTGTCGAGAGCTACGGACGGATTCCAGTACAGCAACGTATCGAAAAGCTCACGACGTAAAGCCCCGCCGCCGTCACCGCCGATCGGCAACGCTTTCAAACCGAAGTGGCGTTTACCAATGACCAGGGATTGTGCCGTCGCCATATCCACGGAGTGACCGCGAGTTTTCATCATCGCCTTAAGAAGATCCCAGGAGCTGTTGTCACGAAGTTCCAGCAAACCTTCATCGACGGCAATCAGTGCCACTTCCCCTTTGCTAGCAGGCTTGCCGTTAGCGTTCGTCACTTGCACAGTGACTTGCGCCTTTTCGCGGGCCTTATAGTTTTTGCGGTCGGTACTCACGGTCACTTTCAAAGTGTTTTCTTTCCAACCCACTTTGATATTGGCCATACCCAATTTAAACGCCGGTTTTCCCAGATCCACCAAAGCCGTTGGTTTGGGATCGTTCAGACGGCCGCGAATAGCAAAGGCAGAAACCACGACATTAGGTGCGTATTCTTTTTTTATAGGCACACGAATCACAGGACGCTCGCCTTTGACCTCGACGATTTCAGAATAAAGAACAGAATCCCGTTCCACCGTGACAAGGACTCGCGCTTGCGGAAACGGTGTGCGCAATTGAAACTCCGCTGTTTCACCGGGCTCGTAACTTTTCTTAAGCGGAATAAGATCGGCGCGATCGTGATCGTTGGAACCAAACCATTGCGGCTCACCCGGAGTTACAATCCACTGATTGACGTTGGCATAAGATGTATAGCCGTCTTTATCTTTTGTGGACACCACGGCCATAACGCCACCTCCGATGGAGGATTTTCCAGCGCAACTGAAAAGACCCTTCTCATTCGTCTCTCCACGACAGAGTTCGCCGACTTTCTTAAATTCTTGGAAATCTTCATAAGCGTAGAATCCGCCCACCAGACGTTTTCGGTGTGAATAATAACGGCTGGTATAAAGATCGACCTGCACCTTTTGCCCACGCAAAGGACGCTGTTGCAGATCCACCGCCACGACATCAAATTCGACCAGATCTTGTGTCGCCCACCAGGATTTAGCCTTGATGCCCAAAATCACATGAGAAGGCCACATTGCAAACGAACGGATCACACTTTGGATTTCTCCATTGGGATCCTTGTATTCCACTTCCGTGCGCAATTTCTGCGGAGTCGCTGCGTATTTCAAATTCCTTACCGGAATCTGAGCAGACCCTTGCTTATCGAGTTTTAATTCTTCCACACCACTTTGCGGAACGTAACGAACACCATCGTCTTCGCCTAAACGGAAAAGACCTTCTTTCACCGCACCATTTGCAAATGAAAACTCTTGAAGGTCTTCATTCTCCGGAAGGAAGGTGGAAGGCTCCACACTCCAGCGCATTTTCATCGGCAGGTCCACCGCAGGACCTCCGGCGAAGTAATTACCGCTCACTTGCACTGGAATGGTTTTTTCCATCACGTACACGGGAGAAGGACCACTGAGGCGCACTTGGATGAGTGGCACACGGAAACTTTCCACGGAGACTTCGCCCACCTGCAAAGATTCTTTTCCGGCTTTTTCCAATGTCAGAATCCAGCGTCCCATCTTCACACCAGCAGGGATCGGCCACTGCACTAGAGCCGTGCCTTTTTGCTTATTCCAGCGTAACGGCAACTTGAATGACTGTAGGCCCGAATCATGAGCCAAAAGCAAAGTCGCCGGCCACTCTTTATCCGCAGGCAAGGTGAGACCTTGACCGCTGGCCTTACGCAGAACGATTTTCGCTGACAAAGTTTCTTCAGGTTTTAAAAGAGTGCGGTCTAAAATCGCATGGCCTAAGTAAGGCGACACCATTTCACTTGTGCCAAGCTGAAAACGCCAAGACTCAATGCCACGGTTCCATGACGAATGCGTGAAGCTGAAATCGCCATCTTTTTCCGCCACGGCAAAAAATCCATCGTAAAAAGAACTGTCGTTGTTGTGCGCCCAATCGGAAAGAGGCTTTTTAAAAGAAATAAACGCCAAGCCTTTTGCGTCCGTGGTTCCTTGAGCCGCGACATTACCAAGAACGTCGTAAATTTTTACCTGCGCTCCGGCAACCACCTTGGCGGTTTTTAGATCTGTCACCCATATCCAAGCTTCATTCTGACTGTATTTCACATGCACGGCCATATCCGTGACAATCGCGGCACTGCGAACAAAGAACGGTGCTTTCTTATTCAAAAGACTTTGTCCCAAAAGCGGACTTTCCATTTCAACAATATAAAAGCCCTTTTTCTTAAGCGGAATGCCGACAACTTCCGTTTCCGCCGCTTTCGCCGGTTTTTGAATTTGGATTTTTTGCGGAGAAAGATTTTTCCACGACGTCAAACGAGTTTCACCGTAAGGAGTGCGTGAAACTTCATTGAGAACACTGAGAATATCTTTAAACTTTGCCGCTTCGATATTTCCCGACAAACCTAAAAACCGCGTCTGCACACTTTTTTCCACACGGCGCATGGTCACAGCCATGGCCGCTTCCGGTCCTGCTTCAATCACACCGAAGTCAGCAGCAAACTTCAGCAGGGACGGGTATTCACCGGTTTTAACCGTCAGAGGAAACTGCGTTTTATTGGTGAGACTGCGACCGTCTTCGTCTTTGATATCACCGGGCAGAGAGATCTTGTAAGAACCATTTTCAACAAAAGGCCCGCGGAATTCCAGATAAGAAACGCGTTCGCGATCCGAAGAGCCTTCGATGTTCTGGGCATAAACTTTTTTACCGTCTTTTCCTTCAACGTAAATTTTGCGGGCATCACCAACAGCAACAGACGATGTAAATGTCAGACGAAACGGCATCAAGGGAATGCACGGTTTTTCCGGAGCTTCACGGTCACAACCAAATTCCGCTTTGAAAGCTTCGCTCACAGTGAATTCAAAAACTTCATCTTCTTGAGAAGACATACCTGAAGCCGATTGAACGCCTTTGGACCAAACAAGACTCACCTTTGAGCCGGGCGCGAAAGCGCGCTGAGCCTTAACCACGACAAAGTCACCTTTGAAGCTGTCTTTTTCAAATTGGTATTCTTTCTCCGCTCCTTCTTTGATTCTTTGCGCTTCAGAGCCTTCGATCACAGTCACAGGAATACGGTCGCCCAATCCTTCCATCACAAAGTACACACCGTCGCGCAAAGATTCTTTTTTAGCGGGGCTATCCACCATCAGAACAAAATTCTGATCGGGATCAATAGGCCGGTACTGTCGTGGGAAAGTTTCTTTCACATGCGGCCCGCCGGTATTAAACTGATAAACTTTGCCAGCCACTTTCACGGAGCACGCAACGCCACCACTGAGAGGTTCGTTGAAATCAAAAACCCAATTGCGCGTATCAATCCAGCGCCCTTGGCCCTTCTTGAAACAGTCGCTGGTGGCAGGGGCCTCCAGTTTGATCTCGCCAAACTTCACCATAGGCTGGTTGAACTCGATGCGCACTTGCGACACCGATTTCACAAAGCCTTCTGGAGTGAATGTTTTGACCTGAACTTTTTCCTGGGCAAAGGACAATGAAAAGACGAGCGACAATAAGAAACTGAGCATCCCTGACTCCTTTTATAACCTCTTAAGCTTCCCTATCGCACCTTGGGTATGTCACTGCTTAATGCCCTATGCCTATAGTTTCTGTTTAGAGATCATCCAATGATTTTATCTATATGGCAGTTAGCTTTTATCTATTGGCGGCAAGACGAACAGTCATGAGACAATTAACAAAGAAATGGGGTTCTTATGACAACCTTAGCAGCACGAGCTTTATTAGCACAAAAAATCCGTTTGGGACGCGTAGTGCTGATGTTTTATCTTCTGACTTTTATCGCTGTCGGACTTCTGACTTATATTGCGGATCAGTAATGACATCACTCTAAACAGGAGTAAACTAGGAAAGTTCCATTGTTCAGAAGGGAGCTTTCATGCAAAAAATTTTTCTCGCTAGTTTGATCTTCGCTCTGGGTGCTTGTGCGCAAATGCAAAAGAAGTCCGAGCCCGCACCGGAAACATCTTCAACCACCACAACCACTGAAGCTCAGCCAGCACCGACCAAAGCCCAGGCCGTGCTGAAAGCAGCCAATGGTTCAAAAGTAAAAGGCATCATTCATTTCACGGAAGAAGACCGCGGCATGAAGGTGGAAACGATTGTCGAAGGTTTAAAACCAGGTCCTCACGGTTTTCATATTCATGAAACCGGTGACTGCTCCAAGGCGGATTTTTCCTCCGCAGGTGGGCACTTCAACCCGGAAAAAGGCCATCACGGATCTCGTGATTCCAAGAAACGCCACGCTGGCGACATGGGCAATCTTGTCGCCGACAACAAAGGTAAAGCCAATGTCACTATGACCGTGGAAGGCATGACAATGAAACCCGGCGCTCAAAGCATCATCGGTAAAGCTGTCGTTATTCACGCTGATAAAGATGATTTGAAATCTCAGCCTGCCGGCAATTCCGGAGCGCGCATTGCTTGTGGAGTAATTGAAGCTCTTTAAGAATCAAAAAGGTGAAGGCTTAAACGGCCTTCACCTTTTGAAAGATTTTTCCGAAGACACTTTGCCCCTGCTCATTGAGCATCTGGATCTCAACAGTGTCTCCTGATTTCATAAATGATGTTTTAATCGAACCCGTTTCAATCTGTTCAATCATGCGCTTTTCCGCAAGGCAGCTGGAGCCTTTAGCGTGATCGTCGTTAGAAACAGTGCCGCTGCCGATAAGGGTTCCCGCAGCCAAGTTGCGTGTCTTCGCCGCATGAGCAATCAATTGACCGAAGTGGAAATGCATCGCTCCCGCATTGGCTTTACCAAAGAACTGCCCATTGTAATTGACGTGCAAAGGAAGGTGCACACGGCCGCCTTGCCAAGCCTCTCCCAACTCATCCGCGGTCACCGCAAACGGAGACAGCGCGGAAGCAGGTTTACTTTGGAAAAAGCCGAAACCTTGCGCCAACTCTTCGGGAATCAATCCTCGCAAAGAGACGTCGTTGATCAAGACAAAAAGACGAATGTACTTCAAAGCTTCATCGGGGCTCACGCCCATGGGAACGAAATCCGTGATCACACCGATCTCGCCCTCAAAATCCGTTCCGTGCGCAAAATCACGCTGCGGAATATCTTCCGTCGGGGCTAAGAACTGCCCGCACTCGCCTTGATACATCAATGGAACCGTTTCCAAAGTTTCTGGAAGCGGAGCTTTGCGCGCCATACGCACAAGTTTGATATGATAAATAAAAGCCGAACCGTCAGCAAAAAGCCATGTGCGCGGAAGCGCGGAAAGGAAATCACTTTCTTTCACAGCAAAAGCGCCTGATGCTTTACCATCATTAAGTTCCGCAGAGAGCTTACGCAAAGGCTCTTCTTTTTCTTTCCACTGCTCCAAAGCTTCACGCAGATTTGGCGCAATGTGCGTCGCCTTCACCGCCGTTTTCAAATCACGGCTGATAACACAAAGCTCCCCGTCCAAACTGCGGGGACTTTTCAAAGAACCTAGTTTCACGATTTTTCCTTAGTCGAAAGTGATCATCAAGTTGGCGCCGACAGCGCGGTAGTTTTTCAAACCTTCCGCCGCTTCACCGCTGGCGTTTTCATAATACAAAGTGGCACCTAAGTTCGGAGCAAACTTAAAGCTTACACCCAACAAGAGAGGAACCAACGGAGATTTTACATCATCGACGGTGCCCACATCGGCGTCTTTATCCAGATTCAAGCCCAAAGACACGCCGGCAAAAACACCCGCGTATTCTTCAAACTTGTACATGATCGCCACTGGCACATCGAGATAATTCATGGTGACTTTGTTGTCAGGTGTGCCCTTCACGGTCAAAGGTCTTTGAGTGTAAAGCATTCCTGTGCGCAAGTGCCATGGACCGGAAATAGGAAAGTGCGCTGTTGCACCGAACTGCATACCCATTTGGGATTCCGTGGAGCCTCCGTCCACATCACCGGATTGCTGACGGATACCGACTTCCAAACCGTAATCAATATCGGCCATCGCCACTGAAGACATCAAACCCAGAGCCGCCAGCATAGAAAGAGCTAACTTTTTCATTTAAATCCTCCTGAAAGCAAATACTCCCACGTTTTGTTTTATTTATCAAAACACCATACAGCATTCAGGGCCATTTCATTTATAGCCTTGTTATTGGAGACTTCGCTGTGCTCCAAAGCCAGATGATGCGGCTCGACTGTTCCGCGCGCGGCCAAAACAATCAAAAGGAGAGGTACAATAACACGCCAACCGATCTCAAATTTTCCGCCCTTGTGCGGCGAATATTCGTCCTTCCAGTCTCCAAATTTAAGACTCTTGGTCAGTGTGTAACCCAGACTGAAAAGCATCACTGTAATAGTACAGAAGATCCACACCTGATTGTTCTGCATCTTCTGTGCTTGCTCGAGCAAAGTATCTGGTGTCCATGCCATGTATTCATTAAAGCGCATGCGGCGGCCGTAATTGGCGAAGTAGAAGTAGTCCACTAAAGTCAGAACACAGATCAAAAACCACACAAGAGTGAAGTAAGACTTGTAAATAACAAACATCGTACGCGGCCATTTCTCTGTAAATGCCTGGATCAGAACGACGAAATATATAGGAATAAAAAGAAAACCGAAAACCAGAAGGTCAAAACGCAATCCCGCAATAAAAGATTGCAACACTTCCATGAAAGAAACGTCGGGAGTCGCATGAAATACGGAAAGAAAATAAAGATTCATGCGGAAAAGCGTCATGAACACCACCATAGTGATGGCGAGAATTCCCAATTTCAAAAATACTTTGGAAGAAAAACGCAGCGAAAAGATAAATCTATTGGGCACAGAAAAGTCCTTTGACTGGCTCAATTCGAGTGAAATAATTAAACAAGGTTCTAAGGAGAAAGTATATGGGGTCACTGGTACTTTACAACTATTTTCGCAGCTCCACCTCTTATCGCGTGCGCCTGGCTCTGCACCTGAAAGGTTTGGAGTTTGAATACAAGCCGATCCATCTTCTCAAAGGAGAACAACACTCTCCCGAATACCGTCGTATCAATCCGCTGGGAGGCGTGCCTACTCTGGTTCATAACGGTAAATACATTCCGGAATCTTTTGCGATCATGGAGTATCTCGAGGAAGTGTTCCCGGAGCCGTCCCTGTTCCCAAAGGACGCTTATCTGAAAGCCCGCATCCGCCAGGTGTGTGAAGTGATCAACTCTTTCATGCATCCGATGGGAAATCTAAAGACTTTGCAGTATTTGGAAAAACATCTTGGTTATACACAAGAGCAAAAAGAGGAATGGTTCCGTCATTGGGCCGCTCAGGGCTTGGAAACTCTGGAAACAACCTTGAAAGAATTTGCGGGAACTTACAGCTTTGGTGATCAGGTGACAATGGCGGACTTGTTCGTCGTTCCACAACTGGTAACGTGCCAGCGCTTTAAGATGGATCTTTCAAAATACCCAACGCTTGTTAAAATCAGCGAAAACTGCAACAAGCTCGAAGCCTTCCAAAAAGCGCACCCTTTCAAACAAATCGACACTCCAGAGGAGTTTCGCAAATAGGTGGCCGCCGCCGGCTGCTTTCCATGAACATCTTTGCCGAGGATTTTAAGTCCCATCCTTGGTCCTGTTACTTATTGGGAACGCAGTCGCAAGGATCTCCGAAAAACACTAGATCTGAGACGCTATCAGTAGAATAAACAAGATTAGCACCAGAATCTCTTTAGTAATTTTCAGAATGCGCCGAATACGTAAATAGCTCTTTTTACGCATATCGGACCTCCTTGAGGTTTTCGGACAAGAAGGTTCGTTTCAGGCGAATCCGGCGGAAGCCAGATTCGCTTTTTTCATTTTTTATGCCCTTAGTTGGAATGGATAAACAGGAAGTTCCACTTATCGATCATGGGAACAGCTAAGAAGACCAGCATCGAAACGTTCAACCACATAAAGAAAGCCAGCCAGCGCTGAGTGCCGTTGGATTTGTAGTAACGGTAGAACTCTTGCAGGACTTTGAAACAAAACGGGAATGTCAAAAGCACGAACATCCAGCTTGCATGCACGAACATCGGAGCTGCCAGCGCCACCCCAACGTACACGAAGGTGTATAAGCCGATTTGGAAAAGAGTTTTTTCCATTCCCAATGCTACCGGCAAAGTGGGCACTCCGCCTTGAGCGTAATCGTCTTTGTATTTGATCGCGAGCACCCAGAAGTGCGGCATTTGCCACAGGAACATAATCAAAAACAGATACAAAGATTCCGGATTAAAAATATCCGGATTGGCGACAGCATAACCAATCGTCACCGGCAAAGCGCCAGGAATCGCTCCTGGAACCGCGGCAAAAACCCAGCGGCGTTTCCAGTATATGGTGTAAGCGATGTTATAGAGGAACACACAGAAAAGTCCCACCCAGCCCGCCACCGGCTGCAGAGTAAAAAGAAAATTCAAGCCGACAACAATGAGGCTGACAGAAAGAATTCCCGCCGCGGCCGGAGTGATTTTTCCCGCCGCGATCGGGCGCTTGGCTGTTCTTGGCATTTTTTGATCGAGCTTCCACTCTTGAACCTGATTCAAAGCCAAAGAGCCGGAGCTGAGAAAATAAATTCCCAGCAAAGTTTCTAAAAAGATTTTCCAGTCAAAAGGATGTTCGATTTGGAAACCGGTGGCATAGCCGGCCAGGCCCGCAAGGACCGAGAACACGACTATGCCAAACTTAGTAAGATCCGCGTATATTTTTAACACGGCTTATAGAGGGCTGACCTCAACCACGCGAGTCGCAATATCCACAACGCTGAAGAGGAAGAGCACGAAAAGGAAAAAGAAACCTGTCGCGAAGATCACGCGGTTGGTGTTGTTATCGTCCTTCAAGTGCATGAAGTACAACAAGACGAAAGCCGCTTTAACTGCCGCGATCAAGAATGCAACCGGACCCGCCAGCGCACCCAATTGAGTGTGGAACTGGTGCGCGATCACAGTCAGGAACGTCAGCGCGAACAGCGCGCCTGCGACTTTCAAATAAGTCGACATCGGCGTGATGTGCGGATGAAGAACGTTAGCTTCGTTGTTTGAGTTGTTGTTGCTCGCCATTTTTTACCCCACCAAATAAAGAAGAGGGAACAGGAAGATCCAGATCAAGTCGACGATGTGCCAGAAGATACCGACACCTTCCACAGGCAACCAGTATTGAGAGTGGAAGTCGCCGCGGATCGTGCGGATCAAGAGCCATGTGATCAAACCCATACCGATCAAGACGTGCAAACCGTGCAAGCCTGTCATGGTGTAGTAGAAACCGAAGTACATGCCCAGATTCGCGTGGTGCGCGCCCACTTTCGCCGCATCCAGGTAGTGACCAGGATACAAACCCAAGTGGAACTTGTGCGTGTACTCGAAGTATTTAATGCACATGAAGACCGCGCCGCAAAGAATAGTCGTCGCCAACGCGATCGCCGCGTTTCTAATCTGATTCTTTTGCACGAAGGAGATGGAAATCGCCATCGTGAAAGAAGAGAAGATCAGAACCAAGGTGTTCACGAAGCCCAATCTCCAGTCCAAAGACTTCGCGCCTTCGGCGAACATGTCAGGATAGATATGGTGGAAGATCGCATAGCCAACCAAGATCGCACCGAACATGAGGATCTCGGTCACCATGAACAACCAAATACCTTGCTTACCGCTATCGTACTCCTGAGTCGCGTCTTTAAAGTGATGCGAAACGTGAGCTGAACGAACGTGAGTGATATTATCTGTACTCATATGGCCCCGCTGTGACAATTGGTTCTACCGCAAAGTTATCATGAGGAGGAGGAGACGTCGTGGACCATTCCAATGTCTTGGAGTTCCACGGATTCATCGGAGCCTTCTCCCCTTTTCTAATACCTTGAACGATGGCGTAAAGACCCAACAAGAAGCCGGTCAAAATCAGCCAGGATCCCACTGTGGAGACCTTGTTCAAAGTTTCGTAAGCCGGAATGTAATCGAAATAACGGCGTGGCATGCCCATCGCGCCCAGGATGAACTGAGGGAAGAAAGTCACGTTAAAGCCGATGAAGATGAACACGAAAGACAAACGAGCGATCGCTTCGTTGAACATCTTACCGAACATTTTCGGGAACCAGTAGTAGAAGCCACCCATCAACGCCATCAACGTACCACCCACCATCACGTAGTGGAAGTGCGCCACCACGAAGTAAGTATCGTGGAAGTGAACGTCGATTGGAAGAGTCGCCAGCATGATTCCTGTCACACCACCGATCGCAAACAGGAACAAGAAGCCCAGCGCGAACAGCATCGGAGAATCAAAAGACACGGAGCCTTTGTAGATCGTCGCAACCCAGTTGAACATTTTGATGGCCGTCGGAACACCCACCAGCATCGTCAAGAAAGAGAAGATGATGCCCGCAGTTTCAGACTGACCGGAAACGAACATGTGGTGACCCCAAACGAAGAAGGACACCGCTGCGATACCCAAAGAAGAGTAGGCAATCGCTGTGTAACCGAAGATCACTTTGCGAGAGAATGTCGTGATCAGTTCAGAAACCACACCCATCGCTGGGATGATCATGATGTAAACCGCCGGGTGAGAATAGAACCAGAAGAAGTGCTGGAACAGAACCGGGTCACCGCCCAATTTCGGATCGAAGATACCGACACCGAAGATTCTTTCCACCGCCAAAAGCAAGAGCGTGATACCCAAAACCGGAGTCGCCAGCAATTGCAGAATCGCTGTGGAGTAAAGCGCCCATACAAACAGAGGCATTCTGTGCATGGTCATGCCCGGTGCTCTCAACTTATGAACAGTCACGATGAAGTTCAAACCCGTCAAGATGGAAGACATACCCATGATGAACGCGCCCAGAACCATCATCACTGTCGCGGTCCCGGTACGGATGGAGTACGGAGTGTAGAATGTCCAGCCGGTGTCGATCTTTTTAGTGAAGAAAGTCAAAATCGCCAAAGCCGCACCCGCCATGAAGCAGTACCAGCTCGCCAAGTTGATTTTCGGGAAAGCCACGTCTTTCGCGCCGATATGAAGCGGCAAGAAGAAGTTACCAAGAATCGCCGGAATACCAGGAACGATAACCATGAAGACCATGATCGCACCGTGGTAAGTCAGAACCTGGTTGTAAACGTCACCGTTTTTCAAAACCTGACCTACGTTCGCCGCTGTATTCGGAGCAAAAAGCTCCAAACGAAGCAACAACGCCATGATACCGCCGACAAGGAAGAAGAACATAACGGTCATCATGTACATAAGACCGATACGTTTGTGATCGACAGTGGTCAGCCAAGACCAGAGGCCTTTTTCGTGATTAATATAGTTGTCACCGTGATGAGCTGATGTAGTAGCCATAGGTGCGCTCCTTATTTCAATTCCTTGATGTACTCAACAAGTGCGCTGAGTTCATTTTCATTTAACTGACCCTGGAACGTCGGCATAACGCCTCTAGGGAAACCTTTAACAATGTGTTTGTTCGGATCGAGGATGGACTCGCGGATGTAGTTTTCATCCACAGTGATCTTGGAACCATCGTCCACGACTTCTTCCGTACCGAATTTCTTATACAAAGCCGGTCCTACTTTCACCGCCGGAGAGTCGACGGAGTGGCAGGAAGCGCAGGCTTTCACGGCAAAGAGTTTTTCACCCTTTTTTGCCAAAGGAAGATTTCTTTCTTCCTGGCCCTGCTCCAAGTATTTGTCGAAATCTTCGCGGGAAACGACTTTCAATTTTCCGATCATGCCGGAGTGAGAAGTACCGCAGTACTCAGCACAGAAGATGTGGAAATCACCAAGCTTGTCAGCGCGGAACCACAAAGCGGTGTAACGACCAGGAACGGCGTCTTGCTTGATACGGAAAGAAGGAACGTAGAAAGAGTGGATCACGTCATTGGAAGTCAAAAGCAGTTTGACGTCCTGGTTGATCGGAACCACGACTTCGTTCACGGCTTTATAACCGTTCTTGTATTCAATTTCCCAAGCCCATTGCTTACCGAGAACGTTGATCTCCAACGCGTTTTTCGGCATAGAGCGCATGTCGTGGTAAACGAACCAACCCCAAGCAAACACACCCAAGAAGATGACAAGTGGAATGAAAGACCACAAGAACTCCAGGAAAGTGTTGTGAGAGATGTAAGCCGTCTTGTCGTTCGGAGACTTACGACGGTACTTCCAAACGAAGTAGATCATCCCACCGACAACAAGAGCGCAGGCAATGAAGCTTGTGATCAACAAGAAACCGTACAGATTGTCCACCTGCTTGGCAATCGCCGTTCCTTGTGTGGGCATGAAGGATTGGGCCTTCGCTAAATTAAACCACATCATGTACTTTTATCTCCCCGCCTCTTTGGGTTTCGCTCTGCGAGAGCGAATGTAAAAAGGCAATAACCATAATACCATCACCAGAACCATCAAAGCGCCGCCGGCTTTCATAACGTTAAAAGCCGCCAGTGTGTATTTGCTCTGTTGAGGGTCATACTTAAAACAATAAAGCACCAAGTGATCGACAAAGTTGCCGATCTTTCCGGAAGCCGCTTCATTGAGCGCCAGCTTGATGTCTTGAGGGTTGAACATGATTCCCGGCAAGTAGCGGGAAATCGTTCCGTCCGGAGTGATGATGACCGCCGCCGAAGCATGCGCCCATTCTTTGGATTGCTCATCCCATCTGAATTTAAAACCAAGAGCTTTGGTGATCGCCTGAACAGTGGTTTCTTCCGCTGTCAGGAAGTGCCAGCCTTTTTCCGCACCTTCACGCTCGTAGAGCTTCATGTAAGTCGCTTTTTTCTTTTCCGCAAGATCCGGAGTTTCTTTGGAATCAAAACTCATGGAAAGAATTTTGAACTTCTTGCCGACAGTCCAATCTTTATCCATCAGCTTCAAAGCGTCAGTCAGGCCGTTAAGATGGAAATTGCACAAACCCGGGCACGCAAAATAAACCGGAGAAATAATCACCGGGTGTTTGCCGTCAAAGAAGGACCCCAGAGTCACCTCTTGGCCATTATCATCTTTGACCTTCAAAGATAGATCGATTTTTGCGCCGAGCTTTTCGTCGATACCAACGCCTTCCAACTCTTTCGGTTGTTCGTTAGCCACCATCGGCGCAGGCTTGCCGTCATAAGCAGGCGCTTGGAATGAAAACAAAACGAGAACCGCAGCAGAAAGAGCTGTTCCCAGAGTTTTGAATTTCGCGCCAAGCTGATTATGAAGCATTTATAACGCCTTGATTATTGTGCTGTTTTTGCAAACTCAGCAATTTTAGCGGGATCGTCTTTAGATTTATTCTGAGTGATGGAATCAATGTACCAAACAAGGGCCCAACGGTCCGCCGGCTTGAAGTGAGCGTAAGAAGCCATGGAAGAACCTTTGATACCGTTTTGCAAAACTTTGAAGTGCGCAATCACGCCTTCACCTTGAGTCCATTTACCTTCAACCAAGTTGCGTGGTTTCGGATTCAAAGCCGCACCCGCAGCACCATCACCGTGACCTGTTTCACCGTGGCACATAGCACAGTTGGTTTTAAAAAGTTTCTGTCCGTAAGCGACGAGCTCAGGAGTGGGAACCCAGGGCTCTTTTACTTTTGTGATATCAAATGCAGGAGCTGCGCCCTCGGCTGCAGGAGCATTGGGATCAACAACGTTCTCCGCCAGATCAACACCTTTGTTAATAACAACGAGGTAGAAGAAAAAGGCGAACACAAATGCCATGGAGAAGGCAAATGCAATGAGACCGCCGCGATTGTATTCATCTCTATTTTCAGACATAGGTTGGCACTCCCTAGGGGACGCAAAATAGTTTTGTCACAAAATTGTAATGTATTGTTCTAACTAACGTAAAAGACGAGGGTCGGCAACTAATTAAGCCGCCCCCGGCGGGAGAGCCTCGAATGCGACGCGAGGCGCTAATTTGATGGGAAGAGGTAACCGCGAGTGATGTTCACAAACTTTTCTGGTGACTCAACATTCGCGCAGTGGCCTTGACCTTCGATAATCTGAAATTTTCCTCGAGAAAAAAGAGCCGCCAAAGCCTTGGAAGCATCCATGGATAACAACTGATCGTGTTCCCCATGCAACACCAAAACTTCGTGCGTTACTTTCTTCATGTCGCCACGGATATCAAGCCCATCAAGGGCTTCAAGGACCCAGTGACCGACGGTTTTCACCGCGTGAAACGCGTCTTCAACAATGACTTGTTTGAAAAAATCCGCCTCCGGATTATTATTATGAATCGTAGATCCGATCACTGCCGCGGTGAGATTCTTGTCCTGCTTCATCTGCTCAAAAGCAGTGATCATGGAACGGTCAAAGGTCACACCTTGCGCCCCGACGGGGTCCAGCAAAACTGCTTTCTTAAACAGACCCGGTTCTTTGGCCATCATGAGCGCCGCAATTAGACCCCCGGTGGAGTGACCCACCAAGTTCACAGGCCCACGCTTCATGGATTTGATCACGCTGATAAAGTCATCAGCAAAAGTGTGCAAATTCACTTCGCTCGCGTCTTTCGGCGGAGTGCTCTTTCCGCAACCGCGGAATTCAGCGTAGATCAAAGACCCTTTATAGTTCTTGCCAGAAGCTAGATTTTTCCAAATCTGCTCGGAAGGATACCACCAGCGGTTGGAAGAAAGGTTGCCGTGAATGAAGAAAACATCTTCAGGCGCAAGACCTTCTTTGATTTCGTAATTGATCATTCGCGGCCTACCTTGATTGTTTCATCGCCGGAGCGCACTTCACCGCTGAACGGATAACCTTCAAAGTCAGCGCCTTTATAAAGCTTCTTATTGCCGGTCACGATTTCGTAAACCCACGCCGCTGTGAAATTCGGAACTGCCTCTACCATTTTGTGCTCAGAGCCGTTGATATAAAGACGGCTGGCGCGTGCCGCAGTGGGAACCGCATCCCAGTATTCATCAAGAACGCTGGTCGCGATGTATTGGTCTTGGCGCGCGATCATCAAGTGCAATGCACGCGCAGGAATTTTATCGGTTTGATCGATAGGACGGGCCTTGCGAATACCCTGCACCAGACGGTAAGTGGCTTCAAGCTTGAACGGATTTTCCAGAACAATCGGCTCTGCCTGCGGATAAGTGGCGTAAACAATCTGATGAAGGAAGTAATCGTAAAGATCATCATCCGACATTTTGTTGTAAGGGAACATCTGGCGAGTCGCCCAGATCTGCGCCTTGATCCAATTGTCAGTGCCATCGAGCGGACGCGTGAACGGCGCCATCATCACAAGATTTTTTACGAGATTTGGATAAGCGGCGGCAAAACCCGCGGCAATGCCACCGCCATAAGACAGCCCAACCAAATTGTAAGGGCCTTTTAACTTCATCACAGCTAAAAGATCATGAAGATCTTTGATCTGGTCTTGATACGGAATCGGCGCCAGAATCGGAGCGTACTTTAAAAGTGTCTGCCCCTGACCGATGGGATCGTAACGGAAAACACCGATGCCTTTGGCGATCAATGCCTCTGCGAAATTATCCCACTGACGAGTGCTGTAAGTCAGACCGTTGATCAGAACCACCGTCGGTTTTTGCCCTTGCGCAGGAACATAATCGACGAAAAGTTCTTTTTGTGAGGAAATCGCGACGAAGCCGCGCACAGCTTCGGCCTTCGCCACAGATTCCATCGAAACAAAGAGCCCCGAAACCAAAACCAAGAAAGCGAAAACCAGAGACTTCACAATTCCCCCTTTTTTATGATCCGTTCTTAAAGAACGATACCGCCGTCGACGCTGATCACGGCGCCGTTAATATAACCAGCGTCTTCACTTGCCAAGAACAAACACGCATTTGCAATATCTTCCGTCTCGCCCAAGCGCACCACCGGCACTTTGGCCGCCATACTTTCCAGAACTTCCTTTGGCATGGCCTTCGTCATTGCCGTCATAATAAAGCCCGGCGCGATCGCATTGGCGGTAAATCCTTTGCGGCCCAATTCTTTACCCCAGGTCTTGGTCATACCGATAACGCCGGCTTTCGCAGCGGCATAGTTGGTTTGACCGAAGTTGCCGTAAAGACCCACCACGGAAGAGATATTGATGATGCGTTTGTGGTTGGAGCTGGCGTTGAATTTTTCCAATAATGATTTTGTAACGTTGAACAAACCAGAAAGATTGGTGTTGATCACCGCATCCCAATCTTCCGCCGTCATCTTAGCGAAAGACTTATCGCGCGTGATACCAGCGTTATTCACAAGGATATCCACAGCCCATGGCAACGAAGCCGCGGCTTTCGCAACGGAATCACGATTTGTCACATCGACTTGCGCGATATGAACTTGCGAGCCGTACTTGGCAAATTCTGTTTTCGCTGTTTGCAATGCTTGCTCGGAATAATCCCAGATGGAAACGTTTCCACCGGCGGCAAGAAAGTTGTGAGTGATTTGAAAACCGATACCCGCGGCACCGCCGGTAACGACTGCATTTTTATTTTGAAAATTGAAAGAAATGTTTTTCATATCTTGAGGTCGTATCGCGACAGGCCCAGGGTCCGTCAAAGAAAATCGGACTTTTTCGCTCTGTGAATAGAGTCAAAGCTCTAGATTTCTTTTCTTGCCAAAGAAGAAAAAATGCTTTGTAGATGAGCGAAATCGCAAAAGGAATTCAAAATGACGATGGCAAGAACAGCGACAATTGTGGGAACAGGAATGTACGCGCCTGAGCGCGTGATCACCAATCAATACTTCAACGATCTTTACAAAAAAGACATCGACACTTTCCTGCGTGAGCAGCGTAACATCCGCGAGCGCCGCTGGATGCGCGAAGATCAGCGCACCTCCGACCTCATCATCCCCGCCGCGGAAGAAGCGATGAAAAAAGCGGGCATCACCGCCAAAGATTTGGATCTCATCATCGTTTCCACGGACACACCTGATTATCTTTCTCCTTCCACAGCGTCGGTGGTCGCCTATCGCATGGGAGCTGTGAAAGCCGGAACGTACGACATCAACACCGCCTGCGCGGGCTTTGTGGTCGGCTGTGATATCGCTTCCAAATACATCGCCGCTGATCGCAAGTACAATAACGTGCTGGTTGTCGGCGCGTATGCGATGAGCAAATATCTGAACTTTGACGATTACAAAATTGCTTCCTTGTTTGCTGATGGCGCGGGTGCCGTGGTTCTGCAACCGGCGAAAGACACGCGTGGTTTCTTGGAAAGCGAAATGTACACCGACGGACAATATCACGACTACATGGGTATTTACGCCGGTGGCTCGGCGCAAGCGATCACTCACGACGTGATTGAAAAGAAAGGTCATCTTTTGGCCTTTCCGAAGCGCATTCCGCCAGAAACCAATGGCATTCACTGGCTGCGTTTGACGAATATTCTGCTCGAGCGCCTGCACAAGCGCCCGCAAGACATTCAGCACTTCTTTATCACGCAGTTCAACGTGCAAAGCATTTATGAAACTCTGGATAAACTCGAGCTCCCGCGCGACCGCGCTCACTACATCATGGATCGCTACGGTTATACGGGTTCTGCGTCGATTGGTATGGCTATCGCCGACGCCGCTCACCAGAAGAAAATGAAGAAAGGCGATTTAGTCTTTATGTTGGGCTCCGGCGGTGGTATGAGCATGGCCGCCTTGGCTCTGGAGTGGGGCTACGACACATAAAAGAGGATTTTATGGAACTCGACTGGCTAAAACGTTGGAAACTCTATTCACCGCAAAGTATCGCGATCAAAGATGGCGAAACCGGCCGTGAATTTTCTTACGCCAAGCTGTTTGAGCTTGCTGCCAAAGGCGCTGGAGTTTTACACCGTGAATACGGTGTGCGCAAAGGCGATCGCGTAGCGGTGCTCGCCACCAACGAGCTTGAATATGTTTTCCTCTTCTTTGCTTTGCAGAGATTGGGCGCCATTCTTGTTCCAGTGAATTTCCGTCTTACTCAGCGTGAAGTCGATCATATTCTCACCGACTCCGCACCCAAGCTGGTTCTTTTCCAGGAAGCTTTCCGCAATCTTGTGGAAAATCTGCCTGCGCACTTGCAACCGGCGCGCTTGTTGTTTCAAGGCCCCGGCAGTTTTGTTGAAAAATTAGAGGCCGCGCAAGAACAAGAAACCGCATTCCACGGTTTGGAAAATGATCCGGTGATGATTCTTTACACTTCAGGCACCACCGGTGCGCCGAAGGGTGTGATTCTCACTCACAAGATGATTTTCTGGAATTCTATCAATACGACGTTGCGTTTGAATCTTTCGCAGAACGATTGCACGGTGATCTTCCTGCCGTTCTTTCACACCGGCGGATGGAATGTTCTTACCACTCCGCTCATCCATCGCGGTGCCAAAGTCGTTTTCCTTAAAAAATTCGATGCTGATCAGATTCTGTCTTTGAGCGCGCAAGAAAAAGCGACCTTGCTTTTCGGTGTGCCGACGACGATGGACATGATGGCGCGTTCAGCTCTCTTTAAAGACATTGATCTTAGTAGCGTACGCTATGCCATTGTTGGTGGTGAACCAATGCCGTTGGAGCTCATCAAAGTCTGGGGCGAAAAAGGCATTCCCGTGCGTCAGGGTTACGGTCTCACCGAATTTGGCCCGAGCGTGTTTTCTTTGAACGAAGAAGATGCTTTAAGAAAAATCGGCTCCATTGGTTTTCCTAATTTCTATATTGAAGCGCGCGTCGTTGATAACGACGGCAAAGAATTGGGCGACAATGAAGTCGGCGAATTGATTTTGCGGGGCCCGGTGTGCATGCAAGGTTACTGGCATAATGAAAAAGCCACGCAAGAAACGATCAAGGAAGGCTGGCTCTATACGGGAGATCTCGTCCGCCGCGATAACGAAGGTTATTACTACGTCGTCGGTCGCAAAAAAGACATGTTCATCTCTGGAGGGGAAAACGTCTATCCACCGGAAGTCGAACAAGTGCTGCGTTCTTGTCCGGGAGTTTTAGAAGCGGCCGTGATCGGTGTGCCGGACGACAAGTGGGGCGAAGTCGGTAAAGCCTTTGTGGTAGCTTCTTCGGCTGCTTTGACCGCAGAAGAGTTGCACACTCACTGTTTGCGCAATTTAGCGAAATTTAAAATTCCCAAATACTTTGTGTTCTTGCCGTCTCTCCCCAAGGGCGACAGCGGCAAAATTTTAAAACGGAAGCTCGCAGAACTCGTCACTGAAAACGCATAATATCATCTGAATTTTGAATTATACTTTACGGCCTTCCGGGTTTATAAATTCAGACCCGAAACAGGAGGCCGTATATGCGCGCTATTTTATTTTCTTTGATTGCATTTGTTGCTTTGCAGGCCCGTGCTGATCAGTATTTTGTTGGTTCCCGCCAATTCGCGGAAGAAATTCAAAAGTACCAAGAAGCTTGTGAGCAAGGCTGCCAAAAGCCTTACCGTGAAGCACTTTTCTACACGAATGGAAAAATCACTTCCGCTTTTTTGAGCAACGGTGAACTCAAAGCTCTGCAAAAAATCGCGGTTGAACAAGCCGGCATTTGGGCCGACACCATTCTTGAAGGCGACTACTACGCCGAAGGCAACACCGAACTTGAAGAAGTCACCGGCATCTTCTACAAAAGCCGCCTTGTCGCTTACAAGATCCAATACGCCGAACGCGCTTGGGAAACCAGCAGCTGTGATTTTGATGGTGAAGATGTGACAGCTTTGGAAGGATGTCCTGAAGGCATCATTCGCGAAACCAGCTTCGTGTCCCCGGATCTAAAGACTTTTATCCGCAATCACGACGATCTGGCGAACTTCTACAACTAGTCTTGGATTTTGCGCCGCTGATGTTCCAATCAGCGGCTTGGAACAAGACCTTCGGGAAGGTCCTGCTCTCTTTAGCAAAGAAAGGCGAACTTTTAGCCTTCTTTTCCGCGAAAAACTAAACTTTTCCAGCTAGATAACCGAATGACTGAGTATGTTCAGACATGCTCTTTCAATTCTTTTTTCAATCGTCGTTCTGACTTCTTGTACGAACATTCGCCGTGAACCGAGTTCCGAGATGTTCGACAGCGACAGAGCCAATCGTATTCAGGAAATTGATCTGGAGCTTTCTAGGTTTTGGAATAACGACTGGCGTGCCACGCAAAGACTTTTTCAAAACAAACCTCCTGCAGGTGGACAAGTTTATTTCGACGGCAGTCTTTTGCGTGATCCCGAGGTTCGCCGTCAAGTCGAAGCGCTTTGGCAGGAACGTCAATATCACGTCAGCCAGCTTTCCGGAAAATTGCAATTGCGCGAATGGTCCGGCTTAGGCCCGTGGTTTCAAGGCACTTTCCGCCCGCGCCTTTTTGATAAAGAAGAAGTCGTTGAAGTAAAAAGCCTTGAGGATTTTAGATTCAATAACGGCTATCGCCGCAATCCTTTTCCTTTAGAGCATCGCTTTTACAATAACTACCGCTTGCGCTTCGATAATCTTTTGCCCGTGCAAAACGTTCCCTACGCCCGGGACCGTGATGACCGTCGTCAGAAGTATTTAAAAGCGCGTCTTGAGTGCAACGCCGACATTATTTACGACAATGGCTTTTTGTTTTTCTCGAAAGAAAAGCGCGGCCGCGTGTATGAATTCGACTGGTACTATAATAAGGTCAACGGCCAGCGCGTGCGTGTGGGCTTTACTCCCGCGGTCAGCCACTGCCGCTTCATGTTTTACGACCCGGAAAAAGAATCCAAGTGGAATTACGGCTTTGAGCTGACAGACTTAAGCACGCTTTCTCAAGAGTGGATCAAGCTCACCAATCAGATTGATATTTGCGCGCGTCCTGATGGCAACTTCGGCACAAACCCCGCTGGTTTTTTCTGGAAGCAGGATTATAGCTTTGTCACCTGCCCGCAGACTTTCGAAAAAATGGTGAATCTGCGTGATCCGTATATTTCCATGAATCGCAAAGTGATTTCACTGACCGGCTCACCGCTGGCGCGCAAGGATTTCAACGACAAAAACCCCATGGCGAAACTTGATTTCTCCAAAGCGCCGAAGTTCGACGTGATCTGGATTTCTTCACTTAACTTTTCCGCTGATTTTTACGGTATGGTCATGGCGCGCGCTCTGCGCTATCACGCGGAGAGAGGAACGCAGATCCGTATTCTTGTTCCTGAAGTCACCATGACTAAAAAAGACAAAGGTATTTTAGAGTGGCTGCAAACCGATATGCCGAACGTGAAGGTGCAATACTATAAGTATCGCCTGTCTGACAGTCACGATGGCGGTTGGCTGGATAAATTCCACCGTGTGAATCACACGAAACTGATCATCGGTCACTCCGCCAGCGATCCCAAAGCTAGTTTCCTTATCACCGGCGGCCGCAATATCCGCGACTCTTATATTTTCAGTGATACACCTTTCTACAAGGCTTACAAGTATCTGAAAAACTATGGTGAAGGCGAAGAGGCTTATATTTATTATAATGACTTCGAGATTGAGCTGCGTGGTTATGATTTCGTGAAGTCCGTACTTTCGCAGATGCTCTCATTCTGGATGCGTGATCCGGAAACTCAGCGCTTCCGTTCCACCAATGTCAACGTGCCTCAATACGCCGACAATGGACAAGTAAGCCGCTTGCTGTCTTTACCGCAAATTCATCCCATCGTCCGTCATATCATGTCTCTCCCGTACTTTGACGGTTATCAGCTTGAGAGATTTTATATTGAAATGATCGATTCCGCTCAGCAGGAACTGCTTTTAACCACACCGTACTTCCGTCCATCCGTCGCGATCAGTGCGGCTTTGGACAGGGCCGTGCAAAGAGGTGTGAAAGTTAAAGTCATGACTCGTATTCACCTGGCCGGCGACGGAACTCCGCAAATCGCCGAGGACGTGAATAAAGAAGGCGTGAACCGCCACCTGCAAAACGTGGATATTTATGAATGGACGGATGAAAAATCAATTCTGCATGCGAAGCTTTTGGTGATCGACCGCAAACTCAGTTTTGTGAGCAGCGTGAATCTCAATCGTCGCAGTTTCATTCATGATACCGAAAGCGGCGTTTTGATTCTGCACGAGCCCACGGCCCTCGAATTGCGCAACGAGATCCTGAATTTCTTGCGTCAAGGCCGGCGTATCACCAGCAAAGAACGCATCTCGTGGATCAACAGCACACTGATTGATTGGGCGGATTCTTATTTCTAAGGAAAGAGGGCAGTATGCGTAAAATTTTGCTGTCCCTCACTTTGCTAGCCCTCTGCGCTTGTCAAAAAGCTCCTACGCTGGGGCCCGGCAACCAGGACAGTCTCGCCAGCGCCGCCGAGGCGGATTGCGGTTTTGTGCAAAATTCTTACGGACAAAGAGTTTCCTGGAAGAAAAATATTCCCGTGACTTTGGAAATCCACAAAAGTTACCCACCGGAATATGAAGACGTGCTTAAGCGTGCAGCCCAGCACTGGAACGACGCCGCAGGCCTGACCTTGTTCCGTTTCGTCAACGCGGATGATTCCGTCGGCGATAAAGTGCAAAAAGACGCTGTCAACACCGTTCATTGGATGAGAGACTGGCCGGAGTCACAAAAGAATTTGCAAGCTCTGACCAATCTTTATTGGCGCGGCAATCAGCTGTATGAATCAGACATCGCCATCGACAATAAGTATTTTAATTATTTTATTGAAGCGACATCGACTCCGTACGATGTGCACCTGGAAAGTTTGCTTATTCATGAGCTGGGTCATGTTCTGGGATTAAAACATCGCAACACCGTTCCCAGTGTCATGTGGGCCGTCTTGAATGGCGCCGTCAAACGGGATACTTTAACAGCGGCCGACCGCGAAACGATTAAATGCGAGTACTAAGATGAAAAAGAAAACATCTTTGCAAAAAATGTCTCGTTCCATCAGCCTGCTGCTCTTGCTGGCGGCACTGCCTTTTGCGGTGGTGACACTGGATAAAAAAATCTCCGGTCAAAGAAAGATCGCTTCTGACGGAAGCAGCTCCGTAACAACCCAAGACTACGATCTTTCCGAAGCAACTCCCGAGGAATTCAAGAAAGCATTCAAATATCAAATCTTGAAAGACGCACAAGTCGTGCAAACCCCGCAAGGCCCTGTTTTGCGCTTGGGACTGTTTCTCATGAAGAACGCCCAAGGCAATAAAGTCTTTGTCTGTGAAGAGTATCCCACTGTGGATTTGGTTTTTTCCGCCGAGGGTGTGGCCTTTTCAGGTGAAATCCCGCAAATGGTGGTTCGCGCCTCTTGTGTTGTTGGCGAAGGGCAAACGTACATTGAGGGTGCTATCTTGCCGCTGAAACAGATTCAGCAAAGTCCTCTTTCACAGTATGAATTTAACACAACCATTAACGGTTCCCGCGAAGAAGCCAAAATCTTTTTCCGCAATGTCGTGGAATTTCATCCTGAGGAATGGGCGTGGACCGGCGTGAAGTTCTACGGCAAAAATCCTGAGAGCACGCTGCAAATCAACGGCTACGAAATCATCTCTGTTTTAGGGGAACCACTGATTTTAAAAACTAACGAATAGGCTGGAAGTCAGGAACGTAACGGACCTTGTCTTCACCGCGCGATTCGGCTTCGTAAAGCTGATAAGCCTTGCGATGCTTTTCCACTTCTTGCGCGATCTGCTCGTCGATTTCACGGTTTTTCTTATCGTTGAAAGAATCCATGGCGACCGCATTTTTGGAAGCCTCAGGCTGCCACACATCGCCGACATAAACGGCGCTGCCATCGAAGAATTGCACTTCCTTTTCAAAACGAATGCGATCGTCGTAGAAGACATAAGTCCAGCGGTCTTTGCCATGAAAGCGTTGCGTGCGGGTGGGGGAACCCATCAAATTCAAAACGTCGTCTTTTTCCATTCCCGGCTTTACTTCGGCGAATTGCTTCAGCATGGATGTCTGACAAGCTGTTAACACCAAGCTGAAAGCTATGACAGGAATAGCCACATATCGGAGCATAGTTCCCCCATCCTTTTACGTTATCAGTTTAACCGCTGTCCTTAAAGGGCGCCACCGTGTTTTGTCTCATTTTGCAACACCCCCGCTATATTTCACCCCGCCCTTTCCGGACTAGACGCACGCGCAAGTCCTGGGAGCGCTTTTTCCATTTGCGGCGCTCCTCCGCCTGCAAGCGCGGGTCTTCCCGGCGTTCGAGATACGCCACTTCCTTTTGCAGCTTACAATAGCTTGCCCAGCGCTCTACCGCGAGGCTTTCCTCCTCCAGCGCTTTCTGCACGGCACAGCCTGGCTCGTTGCCATGCGAGCAATCACTGAAGCGACACTGCGAAGTCAGTTCCAGAATGTCAGAAAAAAGCTCTTCAAGACCTTCTTCCTGATCCACCAGCGCCAACTGCCTCATACCGGGCGTGTCCATCAAAAGCGCGCCTTCGGGCAAAAGATAAAGACTGCGCGAGGTCGTGGTGTGCCGGCCGCGGTCGTCATCATCACGAATGGCTTGCGTCTTCGCTTCAAAGTCACCAAGAAAAAAATTTGTAAGCGTGGACTTGCCCACTCCGGAAGAGCCCAGCAACACCACGGTTTTTCCTGGTTGCAAATACTCACGTAAAGCCACGCAGCTTTCCGGCTCCAAAACACTGACGGCATGAACGGGAACTCCGGCGTATAAAGCCTGCATTTCGCTAACACGCTCGTCACTGTTGGCGCAAAGATCTTTCTTGGTGAGAACTAAAACCGGTTGAGCACCGCTGTCCCACACCATGCTGATGTAACGATCCAAACGACGCTCATTAAGGTCCCGGTTTAGCGACGTCACGATAAAAACCGTATCCATATTCGCCGCCACAACCTGCAGTCCTTGCTGTGGATCCTTACGGTAAAAACAGGACTGACGGGTGAGCACTCTTTCAATAAGAGCTTTGTCCTGCTGTGGTTCATAACGACAAACAACCCAGTCGCCCACCGCGGGAAAGGCACCTTCCATGCCTTCCGCTTCATGACGAAAACGGCCCGAAAGACGCGCCCACAAAACAGTGTCCTGAGGTGATGACAGACGATAAAGATCTCTTTCTTGTCCAATCACGCGCGCGACCGTGCCGGCCTCAGAGATATCGAACGTTATTTTTTGAGAATTACAGCGTCGGTCAAACCCGGTTGCGGCGGCGCCTTTTGTTCTTTTTCGGGATGACTTGCTCCTGAAGATTTTCCTTGTGAATTGTCACCATACTGCAGGCGCACTTTTTTCAAAGTCTTTTTTACGCTGTTGGAAAGGCTCATCTGCGTTTCCATGTCTTCCAGGGATTTCAGCTCGATGCGCTCGTATTCACGCTTTTCCATTTGGCCTTTTTCAGGATAGCGGTACTTTAAAAGCGCGCGCTGCTGATCGTACTCTTTGAGCGTATTGGCAAGATCCTTGTGCAAGGTCATCATCTGGCGAATGATTTCATTCACTCTTTGCGGATCGGTGGTGTTTTGCTTTTCGGTGATCAGCTTTTGAATTTCGGCTTCTCCAGAACGCACTTTCGCTTCAAGGCCTTGCACACGCGCTTGAACAACAGCATAGCTGTCTTCAGCAGACTTTGTTTCCTTGGCCCCTTCCGCCGCTGCAGGCGCAGAACCATGGCCTTCGCCGTGGCCTCCCTCTTCCGCGTAAGCAAAAGAAAGCGCCGTCAAAGAAATCAGCACTATTTTAGGAACCAGAGAGAACATCTTGCCTCCAAGAAATTTTAAAAGGCAGATATTTAATTCGGTTGATTAAGACAGAGGCTTTAGCTGGAGAAAGGCCGCGCAAGACCAAACGCCCACTCCCCACCTGATTAAGAATTTCCTGCACATCCCAGCCGAAACGTGAGTCTGTCATAGCTTCTTTAAGCTGCATGAGCAGACGGCTCGATTCAATGCCTTCAATGATCACCGCATAGGTCAAAGGACCTGCAGTGGTATCGGCATTGGCGAATTCCGTAACATCAGAAAAATCATTCGTATCCGGTGTCGAAGGCGATGTATCCACCGTCGTCACACGGTCCAGGGTCTGGCTAAAATCATAAGGCACTTCCCCGCCGCCACTGGCCTGTTGGCCATAATCTTGTGGAGTTTCGATCTCGGTGCCCGGAGGAATTTCTTCGGCAGGTTCAAGATAAGGCTCTTCTGGAGGCGCCATTTCTTCCGGCACACTTTGCGGAATTTCACCACCAAAGCTGGGCTCGGCAGCAGGAACAAATTCTTGAGCGCCGTCAAAGGAAGGCGTTTCGGGCGGAGGATTTTCAAAATCCGTTCCGGCTTGAAAGTCGGCACCGCCTTGAAAGTCAGTGCCGGCTTCAAAATCTTGAGGTTGTTCGATTTCTTCTTCGAGCTGAGGCTCGGGCTGAACTTCGGGTTCGTGTTCCGCCATTTCAGGATGTCCGTTCCAATCGATAAAATAAACCGCGTTGCAATGGGGACACGTAAAGAGAGTCCCCAAGTGCTTATCCTGAACCTCGATCGGCTTTTGACAACTCGGACACAGAGTCAATTAGCGTTTTCCTTTTTGTTTCTCCAAACGGCGGCGCTCTTCGCGGTTCATCGGCCGGTCATCACGCGGTCCGCTTTGGAAAGTCATCTTACGGGTTTGCGCTTCCTGAGTCGCGACTTCAGGCAGGCTGTGCCCGATGTCAGCTTCTCCAGGAGACGAATAATCCAACTCATCCAAGTCTGCTTCCTCGGGGCGCAAGCTATCAATAATATCTTGCTCCGACTGTTGAGCTACAAGCTGCACACGCATGATTTTCTCAATAGCGTCGTTCTTGATCGTATTATTGAGAGTTTCAAACGCTTTGAACGCTTCCTTCTTGTATTCAATCAAAGGATCTTTTTGAGCGTAACCGCGCAAGCCGATACCCTCTTTGAGTTTATCGATCACGTACAAGTGATTTTTCCAGTGATGGTCGATGCTTTGAAGCAGGATCATTTTCTGAACTTGTTCAAAGAAAGGACCCATCGAAGATTTCTGGCGCTCGAACACTTCACGCACGCCGTTTTTCACAGCATCGGTCAAAGTCTCAGAGTTCACCGCCATGTTATCGAAATCCACTTTGAAACCGAATGTCTGAGCCAAGGAATTGTTCAAGCCCTCAAGACTCCAATCCTCTTTTTTCTGACTTTCCGGCGCGTAGGTATCAAGCAAATTGGAAACAACGTCACCCAGCCAATCCAACGTGGTTCTCTCGATCTCTTGACCTTCGAGAACTTTGCGGCGCATGCCGTAGATCGCGTTTCTTTGCGCGTTCATGACAGAGTCGTACTCCATCAGGTTTTTACGAATATCAAAGTTATGACCTTCGACTTTGCGTTGCGCGCCTTCGATGGCGTTGGTCACCATTTTCGCAGTGATCGGCTCATCTTCAGGGATGTTGAGCATTTCCATGATTTTCTGGATGCGCTCACCATTGAAGATACGCATCAGTTTATCTTCCAAAGACAAATAGAAGCGGGATTCACCTGGATCTCCTTGACGACCGGAACGACCACGCAGCTGGTTGTCGATACGACGGGATTCATGGCGTTCCGTACCGATGATGTACAAACCACCCAAGGAGCGAACTTCTTCACGCTCTTTTTCAACTTGCGGTTTTAGTTTCGCAACCATCTCTTGGTATTCAGGAGAATCATCGTTGCCTACTGCAGTTTTTGCCAACATCTCGGCGTTACCACCCAGCATGATGTCGGTACCACGACCGGCCATGTTGGTGGCGATAGTCACAGCCCCTTTACGGCCCGCTTGCGCGACGATTTCCGCTTCGCGCTCATGGTGTTTCGCATTGAGGACTTCGTGTTTCACGCCTTCCTTGCGCAGGTAGTTGCTGAGAGCTTCGGATTTCTCGATGGATTCCGTACCGACCAGAATCGGTTGTCCTTTGGAAACACGCTCTTTGATATCCGCAGTGATGGCTTTGAACTTCGCTTGTTCCGATTTATAAACGACGTCTTCTTGGTCCATACGGCGAATCGGTTTGTTCGTAGGAATCACGTTCACGTCAAGGTTGTAGATCTTTTTAAACTCCACCGCCTCAGTGTCCGCGGTACCCGTCATACCGGAAAGTTTTTCGTACATACGGAAATAGTTTTGGAAAGTGATCGTTGCCAATGTTTGGTTTTCCGATTTCACTTCGACGTTTTCTTTGGCTTCGATCGCCTGGTGCAAACCATCGCTCCAGCGGCGGCCCGGCATCAAACGGCCGGTGAATTCGTCAACAATCACGATTTCACCGTCTTTGATCATGTACTCAACGTCACGGCGATAAAGGTAGTGCGCCTTCAGGCCTTGATAAACGTGGTGCAGGATTTCGATATTTTGCGGGTCATACAGATTTGAAAGACCCATCAGTTCTTCGACCTTCGCGTTTCCTTCATCAGTCAAAGACACGGTCTTGGTTTTTTCTTCCATTGTGAAGTGCACATCGCGCTTCAATTGAGGAATAATGTTGTTCACAGAGTAGTATTTATCCGTGGAAGCTTCCGCAGGACCGGAAATGATGAGCGGCGTACGCGCTTCGTCGATCAGGATGGAGTCACACTCATCCACGATCGCATAGTAGTGACCGCGCTGAACGTAGTCTTGCAAATCGAACTTCATATTGTCGCGCAAGTAATCGAAACCCAGTTCATTGTTGGTGCAGTAAGTGATATCGCACGCATACATTTGTTTGCGCTGTTGATCGGTCAAACCGTGCACGATGATACCGGTGGTAAGACCCAGCCATCCGTACAAACGGCCCATCCATTCAGCGTCACGGCGAACCAAGTAGTCATTCACAGTCACGACGTGAACACCGCGACCGGTAAGAGCATTCAAGTAAACAGGCAAAGTCGCTACCAGCGTTTTACCTTCACCGGTTCTCATCTCCGCCACGTTGCCGCGGTTGAGGATGATACCACCGATCAATTGCACATCGTAATGGCGCATGCCAAGCACACGTTTTGCGGCTTCACGGCAGACAGCGAAAGCTTCCGGCAGAATATCGTCGACAGTTTCACCTTTGCGCAGGCGTTCCTGGAACTCCGGTGTTTTGGCTTTGAGTTGGTCGTCCGAGAGAGCCGCCATCTGCGGTTCCAGCGCGTTGATGCGATCAACGGTCGGCTGGATTCTTTTCATTTCACGGTCGTGCTTCGTTCCGAATATTTTTGTGAGAATTTGTGTAACCATAGTCTATGAGAATAGACCGAAAGACCTTAGAGCGGCAAGCAAGGGGGCCATTCATAGTCGCGTCATTAACTCGATTTCATTCGAGAAATTAACTTCCTCGACTAAAGTTCACCTGACGGAAGCCCTCATACGCCGCAATCGCGACGCTGGTTGCAAGATTCAGACTGCGCGCGCCCTCACCGATCATTGGAATTGTCACGGTTTGATTAGGAAACTTCAGAAGAAAATCTGGATCCAATCCTTTGGTTTCTTTTCCAAACACCAGCCAGTCACCGGGTTGATACGTCGGCTCAAAATAAGTGCGCTTGGTCTTCGTGGTGAAAAGCCAGATTCGCGACGGATCTTCCACCAGCTTCCACCAATCCTCAAAAGTTTCGTGGCGATACCAGGTCAGATGAGGCCAGTAATCCAGCCCCGCGCGTTTTAAATTGGTGTCATTGATTTCAAAACCCATTTTGCCGACCAAGTGCAGTTCGCAATTGGTGGCAACACAGGTGCGCCCGATATTGCCGGTGTTTTGCGGAATCTCGGGCTCGATAAGAACAATGCGGAAAAGTTTCTGAGATGCGGAATCAGGCAAGGTGTCTATAAACCTCTTGGCCAAGTTTAGAGAGAGCCAAACGGCGGCCTTTATCAACGATCAGCTCTAAATTCATCAATTCACGATACAACGTCAAATCAATGGGAACAATCTCGCGTCCTGTGGAGCGTCCCAATCTTTGAATGTAAGTGATTTGTCTTTCCGTCAATTTGGAAGTCAACGTCGGTTGTTCTTCCAGCGACTTTTTCCAGTCGCCGCCAGGAATCACGGACGCATTGACCGGCAGTTTTAAGGGATTCAAAAAATAAATCCACGCTTTCACCGCTGACGACGCGCCTTCCGTATACACGTCGACTTCTTCTCTAGAGTAAAGGCTCTGCTCCGGATCTTGGCGGTTGAAACCGAAAAACTCATCCAACAGACCAAGCAAAAGCTCTGACGTTTTCAATTCCACGAGTTGGCCTGGAATCAAATCCGCACCGCCTTTGACCAGCGCCGGAAAGCCCACCTTCAAGCGGTAAGCGCTCGCCTTAACGCGCGCAAATACTGAAGATTCCACGAAATTTTGGATTTTCGAAAAGTGGACCATTCCCTCGCAAAAAGATCCGTAGACGAAAAAACGTGTTGTAGTCATTATCCCCCCCGAGCACGACAACAATAGTGGTTTTCCCTAAAAGAGGTCCCGTGTGTACCAAAAACCACATGCCTCCGCAAGCCGCTTTCCGGGAGGTCTTTCTTTTTTTTCAAACGGTGACACTTACTGTTTCGCGTTATTGGAAAATTAAAAAAATTAAATGACTTTAACAGTTTTTGCTTTCTGCAATTCCTTTGCTATCCTCTTCAAAAGTTTCTTTCAGCAAAGACGATGAATGAAAAAAATTGAGGCAATTATAAAACCCTTCAAGCTCGATGATGTAGTCGATGCTCTCTCTGAGGTCGGCGTAGAAGGGATCACTGTCTCAGAAGTTCGCGGTTTCGGCAGACAAAAAGGTCGTACTGAAGTTTACAAAGGCGCCGAATACGTTGTCGATTTTCTTCCCAAAATAAAAATAGAGGTAGTACTGCCAGCGGCACTTGTCGAAAGCGCCGTCGAAGCGATTCGTAAAACGGCTCACACAGGAAAAATCGGTGACGGCAAAATTTTCGTTTTGCCTGTGGAGTCCGCCCTTCGCATCCGCACCGGTGAGAAGGACGAACAAGCGTTGTAATTTTAGTTTTCAAGCAAGGCTCGGAGGCCCAAATGACGCAAATGACAGGTAAAGACGTAGTGAAGTTCGCCAATGAAAAAGGCGCGAAGATGGTGGATCTCAAGTTCTGCGATATGCTCGGAACTTGGCAACACTTAACCGTTCCTCTGCATCAGTTGACAGAGGAAGTTTTCGAGGACGGCTTCGGCTTCGACGGAAGCTCCATCCGTGGATGGAGAGGCATCGAAGAATCCGACATGATCATCCTGCCCGATCCTTCCACGGCGATGATGGATCCGTTCATGCAAGTGCCCACCCTGTCTCTGGTTTGCGATGTTTGCCTGCCGGAAACTCTGCAACCTTACAATCGCGATCCACGCCAAGTGGTGAAAAAAGCCATCGCGTACATGCAGTCCACAGGTATTGCTGACACCGCGTACTTCGGACCTGAGGCGGAATTCTTTATCTTTGATGATGTTCGTTACGAACAAACCAGCAACTCTGCGTTCTATATGATCGACAGCGATGAAGCGAGCTGGAACACCGGTCGTGACGAAGGCGGCCGCAACCTCGGCTATAAAATCCGTGGCAAAGAAGGTTACTTCCCCGCACTGCCGACAGATTCCTTGCAAGACCTCCGCTCCGAAATCTGCCTGGAGCTTGAAAGATGCGGCATGCAAGTCGAGCGTCACCACCACGAAGTCGCTTCCGCAGGTCAAGGCGAAATCAACTTCCGCTTCGACACCGCTTTGAACATGGGCGATAAAATGATGTGGTTTAAGTACATCGTTAAGAACGTGGCAAAGCGCTACGGTAAAACGGTGACCTTCATGCCGAAACCTCTTTTCGGTGATAACGGCTCTGGCATGCACATCCATATGTCGTTGTGGAAAGAAGGAAAAAATCTTTTCGCGGGTAATAAATATGCCGGTCTTTCTGAGACGGCTCTTTATTATATCGGCGGTGTTTTAAAGCATGCGCCTGCTTTGTGCGGAATCATCAATCCGACCACCAACTCATACAAACGCTTGGTGCCGGGCTTTGAGGCTCCAACAAAACTGGCTTACAGCTTTAAAAACCGTTCCGCAGCGATGCGCATCCCGAACTCCGGCCCGAATCCAAAAGCAAAACGTATTGAGTTCCGCACTCCAGATCCTGCTGCCAACATTTATTTGGCGGAAGCAGCGATCCTGATGGCGGGTCTTGATGGTATCATCAACAAGATTCACCCGGGCGATCCTTTGGATAAAGACATCTACGGTTTGCCTCCGCAAGAAGCGGCGAAGATCCCGTCCGTACCGGGAACTTTGGAGGAAAGCTTGATGCACTTGAGAGAAAACTGCGGTTTCTTGAAAAAAGGCGACGTTTTCTCAGAGGACCTTATCGACACTTGGATCAACTACAAGATCGATAAAGAAGTCCGTCCGGTTCAACAAAGACCTGTTCCTTACGAATTCCACCTTTACTACGACTGCTAGTAGCTCCAGCACAGAGTTCCGTGGCCCAATGGGCTACGGAACTGGACTTCACCCTTTTTTTAGTGAACAATAAAGCCTGAACCACAACTTTAGGAAAGCACATGGCATCAGACGACGTAAGAAATTTTATGGGTTATCTCTGGATCCGTCAGGAAGACGGTATCATCACGATCGGTATCAACGAAGACGGTCTTGAGGATTTTGAAGAAATCAGCTCCGTGGAATTGCCTGCGGAACAAGAAAAAGTCGATGCTGATGTCGTGATCGGCACGTTGGAAACAGATGATGGTCCTTTGGATATTTATTCTCCTGTTTCCGGCACTGTGATCGAGGTGAACAGCCAAGTGATCGACGAGCCGTCCATTATCATGGAAGACCCTTATGAAGAAGGGTGGTTGATCCGTATCGAAGCTGACGAAGACTTCGATGAGGATGAAGACGAAGATGATGATGACGACGAGGATGACGAGGACGAAGATTACGAAGACGAAGAAGATTAAAAAGGAAAGCCCCGGTCAACCGGGGCTTTTTTTTGGTGTATAACAAGCTTCACCGGTGTCCCCGTCGGCCACCAACAAGATTGATAAGGAAACTGATCACCGCCAACGCCAGGAATACAAGCAGTAGCATCCGGCCGACTTCCATAGATACGCCCGCGATTCCTGTAGCCCCGAAAATAAAGGCCACAATGGCGATAATAAAGAATACGATTGCGGCTCTGAGCATGGCATCCTCCTTTCGATTCGGACTCACGAACATTATCCTCCACTCCGGCGCGAAGCGCATCCCAGTCCCCGCCTTGAGACAAGGTGCTTTGCGTGTTGGCAGTTCCGCAGTGACGTTGAAGTCCTTGTTTGTTACAACTTCATAATGTCCAGCCGTTTTGAAAATCTCATTCTCTATTCCATCTGCACGTTGATCTGGGGCTCCACTTGGCTTGTGATTACTTTCCAGATTGATGCAGCTTCGCCGGTGACTTCGGTTTTCTGGCGCTTCTTGCTGGCGGCGGGAATGCTTTTTACCTTCTGCTTTTTTAAAAGACAAAATCTGCGCTACCACCGCCGCGAGCATGTGCTCTTTGCCGCGCAAGGCATCTTCATGTTTTCGGTGAATTACATGCTGACCTATATTGCTGAGACGATGATCAGCTCAGGCTTGGTCGCTCTGAGTTTCACTGTGCTTGTTTACTATAATATGTTCGGCATGCGGCTTTTCTTTAAGCGTCCCATCACCCGCAATGTGATTGCTGGTTCTATATTAGGCGGTGTGGGAATTGTTTTGATTTTCCTCAATGAGATTTTGCACTTTGATCCCAGCTCTAAAACCATCTTGGGATTGTGCGTGGGTTTTCTGGCGACCCTCTCCGCTTCAGTCGGCAATATGGTAGCGCAAAAGAGTTATCAGCTGCGTATTCCGGTTTTGGTCACGAACACGTTCGGCATGCTGTATGGAAGTCTCTTCACCCTGGTGGTTGCTTTGCTACACGGTGATTCTTTAGCACTGCCGATGACAGTGAAATTCTGGAGCGCGCTGATTTATCTCGCTCTCTTTGGTTCGGTGATCGCGTTCGGCGCTTATCTGTCTCTTGCTGGAAAAATCGGCGCGGAGAAAGCCGCGTACACCAGCGTGATTTCGCCGGTGATCGCGCTTGTTCTTTCCAGTTTTTTTGAAAACTTTCAGTGGACGCCGTACATTTTAGGCGGCGTCGTTCTGTGTCTGCTCGGCAATATTCTGACCCTTACCAGACGGGCGGGTTGATTCCCGGAGGAAGGAAGAACACACCGGTCTGATACATGATCGAAATCGTTTTTTCCGTGGTCTTGCGCAGATCGCGTCCTTGCGGAGCGCCGTTATCAACAATGATCATACCGTCGTCCCCACCGGAAATATAAGTATGTCCCGGTGTAAGTCCTGAGCCGTTCATTAAGAATGCTCCCACCGGCGGACGATACAAAGTGGAATCCCACGGCACCCAGCCTGCTTTATAAAGAGCCATCGAAAAATTAACGACGGCCGCCGTGCTTGACCAAATCAATGTATTGCCTTTGGCGGAGTTAAAGTCATCCGTCACACGGTAACCCGCCCTTTGATAAGCCTGGCGCAAAAGTTCGGATTGAAATTCAGCGCAAGGCACATTGGAAAATCCGTGGCGCACGGCTGTGGCTTGAGTCGCGATAGTCCACGCCCCTTGCGGTGAGATCACGCCGGTCTTTTCAAAATCGATGGAAGCTTGTGTGGCTTTGGTTTTATCCATCATCAGATAAAACTTCGGCGTTTCGGTTTTGCGGTTAACGGCTATCACCAACTCCTGGTAAATCGCCTGCCATTTCTCATTCTCAGCAGCGCTCAACGTTTTGGCATCCACACCTTTATTAAGTCGAGCGCCGAAACGTTTTGTCACGGAGCTTGTGTATTTAAACTTCGGCTTACCGCTAGCGGCATAGTACTTCAAAAAACCCTCGCCCGGTGTTCCGGCACTGACTGCGGCGAAAGAACCCTCCACACCTTGCAAGTTTCAGACGATGGAAGCAAAAATAAAAAGCCCACCGCTGGTGCCGTTAATGCTGTCAATCTTGCTTTGCGGAAAGGTCGAAGCATATTGGGGTGCCACTGAAATGATTTTCACAGGATAAATAAATCCTGTGCTGGAGCGCTCAATTCCGCCGTTGGAGTTTCTGTAATCCAGATGTTTGACTTCATAATCAGCCGGCACTTCGATCTGAGTGCCTTCGGGGATTTCCACTTTGGATTCTAGGACACCGGATTTTTCATAACGCAAAGTCATCGCTTGGCTTAAAAGCAGTTTTTGCGTCACTGCCGGACTTGTGGGACTTGGAGCAGGTGATGGAACCCCGGGTGTTGTGACGGACGGCTCATCCGGTAGCACCACTGACGCCGCTTCATCTCCGGATTCATCGATGGCGGGCCACTCATTACTTGGAGCACAGGCTGCAAGGAAAGCCGCCGCGAAACAAGAAAGAAGTGTTTTTTTGTGTGTGATTCCAACCATGGAAACCTCCTTACAAAGAGGTTTTCGGCGGGCTCACATTTGCAGTTGAATCTTTTTAAGAATGTCCAAAGGCTGTTCAGGACTTTTTCCGGGAGTGCAGAAATCTTGGATGGAAATAAAAGTTCCGCTGTTTGTTTACAGGATTTTTTAAGAATCAGAAATCTTGATTGCTGACATATAAAGCGACTCCACCAAGAATTCGCCGTATCTCTTCCCTTCACCCAAAAAGGAGATCTTATGAAAGCATTGGCACGTCTTATCGTCGCACCCGTTCTGGTTTTGGCTGTTTCCCAAGCTCAAGCAGGGCTTTTAAAAATGGAGAAAGGCTCACGCAGCATTGAAGGCATCAACATCTCTAAATCCGCTGTCGCTTCCGTGGACGGTAAAGAAAGCCAGCTTGGCACTGTGGGCGCAGGCTTGCGCTGGAAGAAAGTTCTTCTTACGAAAGTAAAAGTGTATGTCGCACAACTTTTGGTAAGCAGTCCTGCGCGCTTCATTAAAAAAGACCATGAGGCTTTGAAGTCTTTGGCTGACAGCGATGTCGTTGCTCTGCAAATGAGTTTTCTAAGAACTGTGGAAGCCGATAAAGTGCAAACATCTTTCCGCGATGCTTTAGCGGCAAATAAAGTGGATCTGTCTTCTCCCGCCATTAAAACTTTCCTTGGCGCTGTCCAAAAAGGCGGTGACGCCGCAGCCGGTGGCCATTTGACTATCCTGATTAAAAAATACGGCGATGGCTCTGAAGCTTTGATTTATGAAGACACCAACGGCAAACAAACCACCATCATGGGTGGCCGCGGTTTCACTGAGCAGATTTTCTCCATCTGGTTGGGTCATCCTTCCGATGATGGTGTTGCCGCTCTTAAAAACGATCTTTTACGCCCGTAGGAGCTTTTCGTGAAAAATCTCTGCAAGATTTCCGCTTCTTTCTTGCTTGTTGCATCCGTGGCCGCCTGCGATTTGCAGAAGGCCTTGGATGGCACCAAGCAAGTGCCGGAAAAAATGGATCAAACCAACGCCAACATGAGAAAAATGTTGGATGAAATGAAAACGACCAACAAAGGCGTGCACGATCAGTCGCTGCTTATTCCTTTGGAAAATCTGATTAAGGAAGAAAACCACGACAGCTTGTCGCCGGTGCCTTTTAAGCTCATGCCTTACGGGAAAAAATTCGCCGAAGCCGCCACCAGTGAAGAGCTGATTGAACTGACTTATTTGTGGCTCAAGGAAGTGGATGAATCCTTGCCCGCCAAAGAGATCAATGAAAAAGGCGAGGAAGTACCCTATACTCACAAACAAGTTCAAAAGATCAATACGCAAAAACTCGCGAAACTCACCGCTTTGCAAGTGATCGCTGGCTTTACGCCTCAAGAAGTCGTGCAAGAGATGATTCACAACTACATTATCGGTGGCGATTACGAAGGTGGCCGCCGATTTGAAGAAACGGCTTATTCGTTTTTAATGCTACGAACAATTTTTATTCGTGATGTTCTTTTGAAAGAAAGCGTTCTAGCGACATCCATGGATAATATCGGCAAGCTTGAAGAAGCGATGAAATACGCAAAAAAAGTGGATGCCATCGCGCGCTTGCGTTTTGCCGATAAGATTCAGTTTAAAACCCATGGTCTTATTGATGACCGAGGCCAGCAGTTACCTCTCGAGGATCAGCCGCAGGAAAAATTGGACGTCACGGTGGCAGCGCAGCTCTGGGCTTCCATCTACGATAAAGCGCAAACCCAAATGCGTTTTGACGAAAGAAGTGTCGGACAAAATGCGGATGAAGATCACCACTTGGTCGAACTAGAGAAAAAACGCCTGCAGTATGATCTGCAGCTTATTGAACAAAACCTCGGTTACTGGAAAAGCCGTCAGCCTTGACGGCCCACCAGTCTTTGCAACTCACCGACAAGTTCTTGCATACCGTGAGAAAGCCCCGCCATGCGATCGCTGGTTTGCGCCACTTCCTGCGCAACGGATGCGTTCTTCTGCGAGGACTCGTCAAGCTTATTCATCGCCTCACTGATAAGTGAGATACCGCGCGCCTGTTCCTGGCTGGCTCCGGAAATTTCATTATTGATTTCCAGAACTCTTTGCGCGGAAGCGAGGAATCTCCCCAAAAGCTCACCGCTTTGTTGAGCCACGGCGCTGCCCTCGTGAATACGGCGTACACTTTCTTGAATCATTTTAGAAATATCTTTCGCCGAATCCGCACTTCGCTGTGCTAAGCTGCGCACGGCTTCCGCCACCACGGCAAAACCTTTTCCCATTTCTCCAGCACGGGCGGCCTCCACCGAAGCGTTGAGCGCAAGCAGATTGGTTTGAAAGGCGATATCATCAATAACCTGACTGATTTCTTCAATTTTCGCTGCGGAGTCTTTGAGTTCCTCCATCGAAGCTATCAGTTTTTGCACGGACGCGGCTCCAGCCTTGGAGGCTTCAAAGCTTTCCGTAGAAAGTGTCGACGCGCTTTTCGCATTTTCAGAATTGACCTTCACCATACCGGAAAGCTCTTCCAAAGAAGCCACTGTTTCTTCCAAAGAGGCCGCGGACTGAGTCGCGCCGGCTGCGAGCTCTTGGCTAGCATGATTCAGGTGATTGCTGGTTTCATCAAGGGATCGGCCGGTTTCATCAATACGTCCCGCAAAACGGGACATGCGACGTACAAGGCTTGCCGTAATCCAAATGCCGCCCACCAAACATAACAAACCGCCGACAAGGGAGATAACCACGTTGATGGTACGAAATCCAGCGCCGGATTCATGGGCGACTTCAGCGTCTTTTTCAATCAGCTCACCCAGCGTTTCCATTTTGCCTTCAAGAATTTTGAAGGTGTTATTAAACGCGGGCAGATCCGCCAAAGCCGTTTTGTAACCGCCGTCCGCCGCAAGATTCACGATCTTGCGCGTGTTTGCGATGTATTTTTCCATTTCCGGCTGGGTTTCAAGAATGGCTTTTTTTGTCTCCGCATTCAAAGGCAGGCTTTCCAACGTGGTGAGATATTTTGAAAAGTCCGCGGATTTTTCCTCCGCTTCTTTTTGAATCTCTTTTAAACCTTGAGTGTCGCCTGTTTCCGCGGCCACCAAAGATGCCAGAACCACCGAGCGCAATCCATCGTGCATCATGTCCGCCAAGGTCATGTTACGCACGGCGGGCAATTGCACATTGGCGACGTTATCGAATTGATTCATCAGACGGGTTGAATTGATGTACGAAAGCGTTGAAACTCCCGCAAGCACCAGTATAAAACCGCCACACAAAAGAAAAAGCTGCTTTTTAAGGGTTAAACCCATAAACGTCCTACCATAGTTTGGATTCGATAGAGAGATACAAGAGAACACCACGCTCGTGGTTGACCGCCGAAGGACCTACGCCCAACAACGCCGCAATTCCCGGAACGATCTCAGTCTCTTTACCTGCGGCAAAGGCACTGCGGATACCGGGAACAACGTAGTATGTCGCTTCCGTGTCCTTGGTGTCTTGACCCGTAACGACTTCATTGTTGTTAAAAACAAATTCACAAAGAAGATTCGTTTTCGGAGTCATATTATAGACAACGCTGGTGCCGAAATTAAAACCAAACAGTGACGCCGTTTCACCAGCGGCGTTTTTAGCGTCGGGTGTGTAAGTAAAACCCGCGTTCCAATGGTTGGTCCAACGGTCATTGATTGCAATGGAAACAGCCTGATTGAACTGAAAACCCACCACACCGTTACCAAAACCTTTTTTGTAATCACCGCTCGGCAAAATAAGAGAAAAGCGCGGAGCCATGGCAATAGTTTCAGTATTTAATAATTGATAGCGGTAATTCAGCAGGACATCCCCGATCTGAGTTTGATCCTCCCCGTCCGCACCGGCCATTTTTAAAACCGGAATCACGTAGGAAAACTGATGCGTTTCATCGGTGATGGGAATTTCATTGGTGAAGGTGTACACGCTTTCGTGGTTGGGATCGATATATTGATAAGATTGAATGAACTGCACAACACCGGGCTCTTGGTTATACGCCTCCTCCATCAGGAAGGAGTTGTCTTTGACAACCTCAGCCGCCGTCGCATTTAGATGAAGACCCGCAAACAAAAACAAAATCAGTAACGAACTCAAACGTGTGCTTTTCCACCTCCGCTGGGATTGAATTCATTTTTTCCAAACTCCGTAAGAAAAGCTATGAAGAACAAGAAGCAATCAAGAGAACCGCACCTTGGATGAGTTCAATGACAATATCTCGTTAAGAAGCTGAAACGGGTCCAGGCGCCGTTTTGAAGGCGCGGTAAAACATCGCAAACAGTGTCACTGCTCCCAGAATGTAACAATAATGTATACTCCCGAGCAGTGCTACGGGCGACACCTTGGCAATCTGGCTCGCCAACAGGACCTGCGCCCCGTAAGGAATCACCCCTTGGATCACGCACGAAAAGATATCCAGAATACTCGCGCTGCGATCGGCGGGGATTTTTTCTTCATGAGAAATCTCTTTGGCAAGATCACCGGTTATAAGGATCGCCACCGTGTTGTTAGCGACGGCCAGATTGGCAATGGAGACAGAAAGAGCAATGCTGAACTCGGACCAAAATTTTTCCAGACGCTCATTCTGGAATTTCATCTTCTTCAAAGCGCCACGCAAAATACTAATACCGCCTTCGACCTTCATCATTTGCGCAAGACCACCCATAAATAAGGACAGAAGAAAGATTTCCTGCATGTCTTTGAATCCGGCGTAGACGTCTTGAGCCCACTTCAGTAAGGAATACTCCGGTGAAGCGATACCAATCAGACCGGCCATCAAAATCCCCAGGGCAAGCACCAAAAAGACGTTCACTCCGCCCAGCGCCAGAATTAAAACCGCGGCGTAAGGCAAAGCCTTATACAATTCCATTTCTTGCACCGGGACACCTTTTCCCGGGGCGACGATGAACATCAGGAGCACCATTGTGACCAGAGCCGAGGGCAAACTCAGTCGAAAGTTGGTTCTAAATTTATCCTGCATGGAACAACCTTGCGAGCGAGTCGCTGCAATAGTGGTGTCGGAAATAAAAGAAAGGTTATCGCCAAACATAGCTCCACCGATCAAAGCGCCGAAAACCAGTTCCTTCGGCAGTCCTCCGGTTTCCGCCAATCCTAAAGCGATCGGCCCCAGCGCTGAAATCGTCCCCATGGAAGTTCCGATCGCTGTGGAAATGAGGGATGCGAGCAGAAAGAAACCGGGCACTAAAAAACGGTCCGGCATAATTTTCATACCGAAGTAGATCACGGCATCGACTCCGCCGATGGCTTTCACCACCGCCCCAAAACCACCGGCAAGAAGATAAATCAAACACATAGTCAAAACATTGTGATCGGCCAACCCTTCCATAAATGCATTCATTCTTTTATCAAAGGTGCCCTTCATAAGAAGAAACGCTAAAAGAATCGCCGGCAATGCCGCCACCGGAGACGGCAACTTGTAAAAGGCGAACTCCGCACCCTGCAGCTGATAGTAAATACCGCTTCCTAAAAACAAGCTAATAAATGTCAGCAGGGGCAAAAACGCACGCATGGAGAGCTCCGTTTCCGTTTTCCAGTGATTGTAATTTGACGATTCGCCTTTCACTTCTTAAGGTCGCTTCTGTGAAAGCCTTTCTTCTCGTCTTTCTTTTTTCACTATCGGCTACGGCGGCTCCCACTCAGGTTCTAGTAGGCGGCTATGAGTTTCCACCGTACGTTATGAACAAGAATGGCGCTTATCGCGGCCTTACCTTGGATTTTATTGAACTCTTGAACCAAAAACAAAAGAAGTTTTTATTCAAGTTCACTCCGACCTCGCCTTCCCGTCGTTACCATGATCTGAAAGAAGGCCGTTACCAGGTTATTCTCTTTGAAAACAAATCCTGGGGTTGGAATCCGTCGTTGGTTGAAAGCACCAAAGTTTTCCACCAAGGCGCCGAGGTCTTTATCACTTTGAAAGACGGCACTAAGAACCAGGACTATTTTAAGAACCTCAAAAACAAAAGCATTCGCGGCATCCGCGGATACCATTACAGCTTTCTGGGACTGTCGACGGGAGCCAAAGCGCAAAAAGATTTTAACCTGGAGCTGACCAACACTCCGGAAGGCAATATCCGCTCCGTTCTTGCTAAGCGTGCTGATCTCGCCATCGTGCAAACAGAGTTTTTGAAAATCTATATAAAAGACCACCCCGAAGCGCAGGAGCGTTTGCTTGTCTCCAAAGAATATGACCAAGTCTACCAATTAGGCGCTCTGGTTTCCCGCAAAAGTCCGATTTCGGCCGGCGAGTTGGATAAACTCGTTGATACTGTTTTGAAGGACGGCTCGTGGACCGCCGTTTTGAAAAAAGAAGGTTTGCAAGAATTGACTCTTCAATAACTGAAAGCTTTCACAACTCCCCTTCAGGAAGAGTGTTTCAAATTGAGACTTCCGACTGAAAATTTTAAGAACGAACGGCGAAATACCGAAAAGTATCTAGAGAAAACAGCAATCTCCACTTACTGGAAGCGTACTTGTACAAGGGAGACATCGTGACAGCCGGATACTATCTTTCAACAGGCAAAGAAAAAATCGGACCTCTTTCCGAAAAAGCCATCACCGACGGCGTTCGCAAAGGCAAGATCAGTCTTTTCGATATGATCCTTAACAACCAAACCGGAGAATGGATGATGCTCATCCAGCATCCCGACTTTTCCGACCTGGAAGCACCTTCGGAAGATTCCGGCTCCGAGAGCAGTGAATACGAAAACCATGTCGCCGTGGGACTGATCTCTTCGGATCTCAGCGATGAAACACAGGCCGGTGCGTTTGTAACGCCGGATAACTTCCCGATTCTCACACCGGTTTATTGGTACGAAAAAAGCCGCTCGAGCCATCCGCTTAAATATCTTGATGTCCTCGCCATGGTTCATGAACACAAACTTTCCGAACAAAGTCTGATTGCGAAAAACCCCAACGGTCCTTGGCAAAAGCTCATCGACTGGGAGGAGTTCTCACCTAAATCACTGGAAGAGTACAAGCAAGTTTCCGGCGACGAACTGCCGGATGTGAAAATCCGCCGTAAGTCTCCGCGCTTTAACTGCGGAAAAGTTTTCGTAGCCTTGTCGAGCAAAGGCAAAGGATTTCAATTTTTCTGCCCGGATATTTCCAAAACAGGCATGGCATTGATCGTGCGCACAGCGAAGTGCGATCTGAATGAACCTATCATGGTGAAGTTCAGCGACAAGCTTGCCGACAGTAAATTCGACGTTAAGGGTGTTATTGTTTCCGTAAGAAAGGTGCGCCTGCCGGGCTCTACGGAAATCTATATTCGCTATGGTCTGCGTTTCACACACGTTTCCGAAGCCGGCAGAAAATTTATTGAAGCTCTGCCTGGAGCCTAAGCTTTTACTCCGTTGGGTTTAAAAACGGAAAAAGCTGCACATTAAGGCAGTAAGTATGCTCTGAAGATTCCGCCGCCAAAGCCGCCAGATTGTACTGGAACTGTCGGATCAGGGCCTTGGCTTCATTGAGCTTCTCAGTATTAAAGGGAATCGCCACGGAACTAAAATCCATCGGCAATTCAAAACCCTGACCCAAAGAATTCAAAGCCGCCTTTAATGTTTCTTGCTGATTCTCTAAATACTGAATCGGGCCATTGGGATATTTGCGACGGCGATCCACTCTTTGCAGTTGTTCTTTGCGCACAAGACTTAAAAATTTTTCTTGTTCCGTGGGAGAAAGATTGAGCTTCTTATAAATTCGCAAAGCCGTTCTTTCACTGAGCGGAACTTTCTCGTTCATGATGTCGACAAGGCGTCCACTTGAAAGTCCTAAGAACTTCGCATACGATCGCTTCGAGAAAAGAGTGTTGCGTTCTTTTCGCGTTTCGTAATCGCTTTTTAAGATATCGATAGCCTTTGCGGTTTCACCCATTGAGGCCATCCAAAACGTTTCCGTTGTGCTTAACAAGACTAAATTATAAAGGGGCATATAATGCCCCTCTCGATGAATTTTAATCTCTTTTTTTCGCGCGTGATTTCTCTCGCTCCATATTGAATTTTATTCTGGAGCAATGAGTGCGCTTTCAACGCGAGTTCCTCTTCTAAGTGCTCTGAATAATTTCAGATCACCGAGAAATGTGCCGTTAAAGAATCAGGAACGTCCGCGGAGGAAACATATTATGACTCGGTACAGACTCTTTTTTGCAGCGATTTTATTTTCCAGCGCGATCGCTGCGGCATCACCGGGAACTTTAACCTACCAAGGCCGCATTCTTAAAACCGATGGTACGCCCCTCACCTATAGCAACGTCGGATTTATTTTTAAAATCACTGATCCGTCCGGTGCGTGTGTCATTTATCAAGAACAAATCAGCGGTTACGACATGACAAATTCGGCGGGTATCTTTGATGTGCCCATCGGAACAGGCTCCGTGACTTATCCTCTTGATGGCTCGTTGGCATTGATGGATGCCTTTAACAACTCACGCTCTTTTGCCTGCAATGGTGGGTCGACTTACAACGCCAGCAGCGGTGATTTGCGCAAACTGCGCGTGCAGTTCTTTGATGGTTCTGGGTGGCAGACGATTTCTCCTGATTCCGTGATTCGTTCCGTTCCTTTTGCGGGCTATTCCCTTTCCGCTCAGAAACTGGGAGATCACAACGCTTCTGATTTCCTGCTTAAGACCGGCATTCCCAATTGCTCCGCCGACACCTTTTTAACTTGGAATGGAACACAGCTTGTTTGTTCAGGCGTCACGGGAGCCAGTGGTGGTACTGTTACAAATGTTGTATCCACCAATAATTATCTGACTGTTTCTAACGGCACCACAGTTCCGTCACTCACGCTGAATGTCGGCACTTCTGCAAACACCGTTGCTGCAGGAAATGACTCGCGCCTCGTCAATGCCTTACAAGCTGGAGACACCGCTGGCGGAGATCTCAGTGGCACGCTTCCCAACCCCACAGTCCGTGCTTTGCAAGGAGTGAGTGTGAGCGCGGGAACGCCAACAAACGGGCACTTTTTAAAATACAACGGCACAAACTGGGCAAGCTCCGCCATTACGACAAGTGACGTGAACGGCTTGAGTGCAACTTATTTAACCCAAGCTAATTTTAACAATTACGTCGCTTCGGCCAACTGTACCTCCAGTGAAACCATGTATTGGAACTCCATCTCCGGAAACTTCCAATGCCGCAGTATCACCGCATCCTCGCAGTGGAGTAACAGTGGCAGTGCTATCTACTATAATAGCGGTTTTGTCGGCATTGGATTGGCTTCACCGCGCGCAAGTCTGAATGTCGCAGGCACTCACGCTATCATGCTCGGTGATTGGGCCGGTGGTATGTGGATGAATCAGCATTACTCTCTTTCACAGGCGCCTTCGAGTTTTGACGACTCATTAACGCACAAGCCTTACACTTTGATTGGCGGTAACTCTTTCTTGGATAGAAGTGAGGTCCTCATCGGCGGCTCCACCAACATGGATGAAACTTCGGTGAAGTATATTCGCTTTTTTACAGATCCCGACCGCGATGCTTTGCGAGGACAAGAGCGTATGACTATTGATCCAAACGGCAATGTGGGTATTGGCACGACTTCTCCGGGCTACACGCTGCATGTGGTGGGCACAGCGGGATTAAGCTCGGGAACCTCATGGACTAATGCTTCGGACCGCCGTCTTAAAGACATTCATGGTGATTATGAATACGGCCTTAACGAAGTTTTAAAGCTGCACACCGTGCGATACAATTACAAAGCCGGAAACCCGCTGAGACTGCCTTCGAATATTGAAAAGACAGGCTTTATCGCTCAGGAAGTGCGCGAGGTTATTCCCGAAGCCGTCCACGAAAGAAACGATGGATTCCTCGAACTTAATGTCGATCCCATTCATTGGGCCGTCGTGAATGCGATTCAAGATCTTTATAAGAAGTACATTCTTCCATTACAAGCACACGACCGCTCACAAGATGAGGAAGTCACACAATTAAAGGAACAAGTGGCGACTCTGAAAGCTCAAGTCGAAAGGCAGGAAAAAGAGCTGGCCCTAATTAAGAGCAAACTCGGAGCACAATAAGAAACAGACCTCTTGCCTTCCCGCGAACTTTGCCATAACCAGAGTGAAACGGGGAAGCTATGAGCACTGAAGCCAAAGAAAAAAACGTGTCTCCAATGTTGCAAGCATTGCGAGGCCTGGTGAAAAGTTCCGACATCACTTACGAGCAATTAGCAAAAAAGATGAAGCTCAGCCCGGACACCATCAAGCGTTTGCTGAACGGCCGCATTCCCATCACTTTGGATCGTATCTCTGAGATCTGCGATATTCTTGAAATCGATATGTACGAACTGGCGCGTATTTCCAAGTTCGGACAAAAACCTCCGGCGACATTTTTAACCATCGAGCAAGAGCAAGCTTTGGCCGACAACGAACCGCTGTTCGTAGTGTTTTATCTCGTGGTGATGGGTGTGACGTTGGAAGAAATTCTTGAGCAGTACCGTTTCACCAAAGAGCAGCTTTTGAAAATTGCTTTAAAGCTCGAAGAGCTTGGCATTCTCGAACTGCATCCGAAAAACAAACTCAAGATGCGCGTCTACCGCAAAGTGCGCTGGAACATGAACGGCCCACTTCATACAAGATACATGGTCGCCATGGCCCGCGATTTCGCGACGGAAGTGTACGAAAACTACGACTCTTTTAAATTCTTTTTCAACTGTCCGTTGTCTCAGGATTCCAAAGAAGTGGTGCTACGCAAGCTCAAAGAACTCAGCCGCGAAATTGAACACATGTCTGAGATGGATCTCAACATCGGCAACCGCGCCAATTCCAGCATCAATATCATGATCTGCGCGCGCCAGTGGTTGCCTGAGGTTCACCGCCGCTTCTTACGCAATCCACTGCGCTAAGCTTACTTTGCTGGAAAACCCAATTTCTGACGGATCAGATTTCTTTCTTCAAGAGAAAGAACATAAGGCGGAACAATCGGAGTCACGCCGTCTTCTTTCAGGAAAGGCGATGGCTTCGCTTTTCCTAAAATTCTTCCTTTTAAAAGAAACGGCAAAACCGTAAACGCATCTTTAAAACCAATATTGGCGGAAGTTCCCTCTGGAGGAGTCCCACGCGCAAAGCGCCCTTTGATACGGCTCTTTACAGCGCCCAAAGTTTTCTCGAGATACTGTGGATCCTTCACAGTATAAGGCTTATGCAAAATCCCAAGCCAAGGAAAGCCAGGACGTGTATTCGCGATGGGAGTATTGCAACAAGTGGTCGACCATCGCAAAAGCCCGTTCGGCGCCAGCCGCGTGCATTGCAAAAACTCACGGCCCTGCGTGAGTTTCATTTCAGCGGGATAAACCGGAATAACCTCAGTCCCACCCGCCGAATCCAATAAATCCGCGCGCCCCAGATAATGCAGATAAGTCTGGCAATCATCACAATAACAAGCCAACCGCCCCGGCGTGTTGCGAGGAAACGCAGTAAGCTCCGCATGAAAGGCACCGCACTCACATTGAATCTGCATCGGTCACTTACTGAATTGGTTTTGGACCGCTGGTTTTCAGAGGATTACCGCTATTGGCAAAGAGCGGAATTTCCAATTTGTCGTTCGGACCTTCAAGATGGATATAACCCTTGCCCGGAACATGGACTTGGAAAGTGCTGATCGTATAACCCACGTAGTAACCTTCGGATTGTCCGATCACATGACGGTGATTTTTAAACTCGTTCTTAAAGTCAGTGACGTCTTGTTTGACCATGCCGACACCTTTATCAAGACCCACCAGCAAGAGTTTTGTTGCCGCTAGATCTCCGTGGTCTTGGTTCCATTTTTTCTCAAGCTCCGCGTACTGCATTTTTAGCTGCGCAACTTCTTTTTTGAGTTCTTCGACCTCGTTGACCTTGGTCAGATTTCCAGGCTGCTACCCTGGCTTCAGATTGGTCGCATTCATTTTAACTGTGGCTAAATCATTTTTAAGCATCATGATTTCTTGCTTCAGCGAATTCACCTCAGCTGCGCTTGCTCCAGGAGCTCCGGCTTGCACCGGCGCCGTCGGCAACGCGATAGCACCACGATCCGCCCAAGCGGAATTAACAATACAAAGACTTGCGAATAAAATAACGAGTTTAATTTGTGTTTTCATAAAACAAGTCTGCGAGCTTTCCACATAGAAATCAAGTACACCAAAGGAATCGTGGAGGCCAGGTCGTGTTCGCACTAATAACCATAGCCATTGGTAATATGAAAGAAGGGGAAAGGAAGAGTGGTAGGGGGCGAGGGACTTGAACCCCCGATCCCAGTGTTATGAGCACCGTGCTTTAACCAACTAAGCTAGCCCCCCGCTCTGAGATGGGTTTACCGTATCAAACATGGCGAACACTATCAACCGCGCGCTCAAGGGAGGAGCTTTTAAAAAGCAAAAAGGGCTCCGTGCGGAACCCTTTTTGACGCTCTGTAGAGTTAAAAACGGCAAGTCTTAAAATTTCGTGTACGTGCAAGCCAAAGCAAATCGGCCTGTTTGTCCGGTCACTCCCAAATAAACTCCGTTTTTGGCCTTAGAATCCAAATCCAAGCGCACCAGGCTGCCACCGTTATAACAAGTCAGTTCGTAGTGAGCACGGCCCACAAAAGAGGACGCACGGCTGCGATACCAAAGTGTCGTGCAAGGAACGTCTTGCGCCACAATCGTACGGTGTTGAGGACCGTTGCCAGTGGTAGCCCAAAACTCTTCGCTGTAGTTCATCAGCAAAGGCTCATCCGGAGTCGCGCGCTCGGCTTTAAGATACACTGTCGCAATGGTGTCATTGCCAGTGTACTGAACCAAATCCGGCGTTTTCTCGGCGGAGCATTCCACAGACTTAATAACTTTATCGGCGGCATCGATAGCAAAGGCAGAGTGAGACAAAAGCAAAACAGCCACAAAAAAGACCGACTTCATTCTAATCTCCAGGTTTTTAAAACTGGCGGCATCTTACACGAACTCAGCAGTGATACTTTGTTAGGATTCATCAAAATGAAAAGATTCTAAAAGAAAAAGGGACTTTCCGAAGAAAGTCCCTTTAAAAAAGCTTCAACCAGCTCTCTAGGAGAGCGCTTAGCCGTCAACAAACGCTTTGAGTTTGTTGCTGCGAGAAGGATGACGAAGCTTGCGAAGAGCTTTCGCCTCGATCTGACGGATACGTTCACGAGTGACGTTGAAGTCTTGACCCACTTCTTCCAAAGTATGGTCGGACTCTTCACCGATACCGAAACGCATACGCAGAACTTTTTCTTCACGCGGAGTCAGTGTCGAAAGAACACGGCGAGTTTGTTCCGCCAAGTTCAAGTTCACAATCGCTTCTGCAGGATTGATGACCTTTTTGTCTTCGATAAAGTCTCCCAAGTGTGAATCTTCTTCCTCACCCACCGGAGTTTCCAAAGAAATAGGTTCTTTGGCGATTTTCAAAACCTTGCGAACTTTGTCGACAGGCATGTCCATCTTATCCGCGATCTCTTCCGGGGTGGGCTCACGGCCCAGTTCCTGAATCAGATAGCGGGACGTACGAACAAGCTTGTTGATCGTTTCGATCATGTGCACAGGGATACGGATCGTGCGCGCTTGATCGGCAATAGCACGAGTGATCGCCTGACGGATCCACCAAGTCGCGTAAGTCGAGAATTTGTAACCACGACGGTATTCGAACTTATCAACGGCTTTCATCAAACCGATGTTACCTTCCTGGATCAAATCCAGGAATTGCAGACCGCGGTTGGTGTACTTCTTCGCGATGGAAACAACCAGACGCAGGTTCGCTTCGACGAGTTCGGATTTCGCCGCATCCGCCTCACGCTCACCTTTCCAGATCGCCGTGTAGGTTTCTTTCACCCAGTTGTGATTCATCTCGGTTTCAGAATCCAAGCGGTTCAAGCGCTTTTCAGCTTCTTGAGCCTGCAACACGTAAGAACGATACTTCTGGTAGTTCAAACCCGTATCACGGGTCATCTTCGTAAGTTCTTTTTCATTTGTTTCGATAAGCTTCAAACGCTCCACCATGGAAGCGACGTCTTTAGAGAACGTACGCTCCACACCGTCCTTGATACGGCGGCGCAAAGTCGCAATACGGTTCACCAAGTTTTTGAACTTGATAACGATGCGGTTGATGGTCTTACGGTTGAAGTTCACGGACTCGAAATTCGCCATGAGCTTGTCGTTCATCGCGACAAGTTCTTTCATAGCGGCCTGACGAGCCGGCGTATTGGTTTCTTCTTTACGAAGAACCGCAAAATGTTTTTCCGCCGCTTTCTGGTACTCAGTCACTTTACCGATAAGCTCATGGATCTTATCGATGTATTCCTTTTCGTCGTATTGAGTGTCTTCGTCTTCCAAGCCGCGGAAGATGGATTTAACTTTGATACGGCCTTCATCCAAGCGCTTGCCGAGCTGGATGATCTCGTAAGTACCGAGAGGAGACAAAAGGATGGCGCGAACGATTTCACGCTCCCCTTTTTCAATACGGCGCGCGATCTCAACCTCGCCCTCACGGGTGAGCAGAGACACGGAGCCCATTTTACGCAAATAGAGGCGTACAGGGTCGTTACCCTTAACGTCTTCGCTTTCAGCTAATTCTTCTTCATCGACTTCTTCGTCTTCAGAATCCGGGCTTTCCAGGAAAGACCCTTCGGCTTCTTCCGCTTTCGAAGTTTCAGACAAGTCTGAAATTACTACACCCGCGGCTTCAAGTGCCTGCATGAAAGAATCCAGCACCGAGGGAGCGATAATTTCCGGCGGAAGAAGGTCGTTGATCTCTTCGATCGTCAACGCACCCTTTTCCTTTGCAAGCTTCAGAAACCGTTGAATTTCTTCCTTAATCAACGCTTCCTGTTCTTGCAACGAAAGAACCTTTACCGGCTCTTTCTCTTGTTTATTTGGTAGGTTCGGTTTCATTAATACCCCGCCTTTGACCCTTTATTCAGAGAGATTCGATTTCTCTGAATATTCATGATTTGTTCCAACTTTTCCGAACTAGGTTCGTTTTTAAGATCCCGCGCTAATTGCTTTGCTTGCTCCCTCAGAAAATTTTCACGCACGCGCTTAAAGCAATCACGCAGGAGCTTCATCTCTGCCTCTTCATCGAATCCTGGATCGGTCTCCGGAGTCGGCCCCGACTGGAATAGATATTCAGGCTGATCCACGTAAGAGACAAGCAGACTGGTCAATTTATCAAACTTATTGAGATCTTGTCTATACACATCCAGTGCCTTTTCCAGGATCTTTTTCACTCCTTCGTGGGCAACGTTTGCTAAGAGATTTTCACTCACAAAAATCTCAAAATTGGCACGACTTTTGAGTACCAGTCCAATTAGCAGAACCTCCGCTTTGGAGGCTCCTTTCAAGCTGATTTTCCCTGCCTCTCCTGGTTGTGACACCGCCTCCGCGGGTTTCGGGTTAGCGGCCGTATTTGGCTGCACCGTCCTAGTCATCGCCGGGCGATTTTGTGAATATACAGGGCCGCTGCTTTGCAGGCCCACAGCTTGACGCAACCAGGGCAGAGTCACACTCATTTTCTGTGCTGCTTCGGCTAAATAAAGATCACGCAGACGCAGATCCGGAATCACCTCGAAAAGAGGTTTCAACTTATCGGCTAATTTCACCTTTTCTGAAGCGTCGCCACGGTAGCCTTCCATCCATCGCGCCAGAATCATCACAAACAAATCCGGAGCGCGATCAAGTTCCGCTTTAAGAGCCTCTGCCCCGTACTTTTTCACGTAATCATCGGGGTCCATATTGTCAGGCAATGTGAGCCCTTTTGGATATAAATCCGCCGCAAGCAGAATCGGCAAACTGCGCTCTGCCGCCTCCATACCCGCGGAATCCCCGTCAAACAGCGCCACCACGTTTTTCGTCATGCGCTTGAGCATCTTCCCGTGGTCCGGCGTCAAAGCCGTTCCCATCGTCGCTACGACGTTACGGATGCCCGCCTGATAAAGGGAGACCAGGTCCATATAGCCTTCCACAATCAAAGCCATATCTTCACTACGGATGTAGCGTGCCGTTTGTGACAATCCGTAGAGAACTTTCCCCTTAATAAACACCGGAGTTTCAGGGGAGTTTAAATATTTGGGTTCGTTTTCTTTCTTTTCAAGGTAGCGGCCGCCGAATGCGATGGGTTCTCCCATTGCCGAGAAAATCGGAAACATGAGGCGGTCGCGGAAAATATCAAAATACCCTGACTTGTTGTTACGCGCTTTCACCAGACGCGCTTCTTCAGCCAGCGCCATCGGCACTTGCTTGCTGGAAAGATATTTCTCCAGGCCATCCCATTCAGCCACGGCGTAACCGATGCCGAATGTTTCAATCACTTCCGCGGAAAGGCCGCGGCTGGCGATGTATTTGCGCACGGGATGATCATGCGGAACGCGCTTAAGTTGCTCTGAAAAATAACCAGCGGCGAGCTTATTTACTTTTAACAACAACTTCTTTTTTTCCGCGGCTTGATCGCGGACTTCATCGTCTTTTTCCGGCGCCGGCATCGGAATGCTCGCGCGATTGGCGAGATACTCCACGGCCTCAGGAAAACTCATGCCCTGATAGTCGCGCAGGAATGAAAACACGTTGCCGCTCTTGTGGCAGCCAAAGCAGTGATAAACCTGTTTCGTTTCAGAAACGGAAAATGACGGCGTTTTTTCAACGTGATCCGGAAACGGGCAGCGGCCCATGAGGCCGCTTCCGCTCGGTTTAAGCTGAGTATATTGGGAGATGATGTCGACGAGGTTGTTGGCCTCGGAGACTCTCTCGATAAAATCTTGGTTGAATCTCATGCACCTTCCAACAAAATCTTAAGCAAGTTTCGATTTAATAACTTCGCTCACTACTTTGTTGTCGGCGGAACCCGCGGTTCTTGCGATGACTTCTTTCATCACAGGACCCATGTCTTTCACGGTTTTCGCGCCCAAGGCTGCAATAACTTCAGTGACTACGGCTTCAATCTGTTCACGGCCCATTTGTGCCGGCAAATAGGCTTCAAGAACTTTCAATTCCGCGGATTCCTGATCCACAAGATCCTGACGTCCCGCTTGCTGGAATTGATCGATGGATTCTTTTCTTTGCTTAACAAGTTTTTTGATAACGCCCATGACCTCTTCAGCAGTGATCGGGTTCGGACGCATATCGATTTCACGGTTTTTGATCGCCGCCTGGAGCATACGAAGCGCTCCCAATTTTGCTGAATCTTTGGCGATCATCGCGGCTTTGATATCCGCTGTGATTTGATCTCTGATTTCCATTAGGACCTCCATTAGAACAGAGGCGACCTGAAAGGCCGCCTCCTGATAGAAAACCAATGTCCTTAGACGGAATTAGTCGTTCCAGCCTTTTCTAGATTTCTTCACAGCGCGCTTACGAGCTGCTAGAGATTTCTTTTTCAGTCTTACAGAAGGCTTTTCGAAATGTTCACGCTTCTTCACTTCAGAAAGGATGCCTGCTTTTTCGCAAGACTTTTTGAACTTTCTGAATGCAGATTCAAAAGACTCACCGTCTTTGATCTTAACCATTGCCACGACAATCACCTGCCCTTCTGATGTGGAAATAAGAACCAGAGTGTATAACAAAGCAGCAAAAAAGGGGCAAGCCTCGCGGTCCTGACGCGATGAATTATTCAAAGGTTCTCGCTTTTTTATTGAAACTCTTCCCCAAAGAATGGGAGAAATTCATCGAGGGGTGGCTATGCGAATTCTTATCTTATTGATTTTACTTGGCTTATCTTTAACTTCCCAAGCCCATGAAGGTGCTGACTTTTTCATCATGAAACCCGGTGAGCTGCGCATCGAACGAGCTCCCCGCCAACGTTTCACTGCCCTCAATTCAGGCAATTGCCGCGATCGCATCACTCAAGTGATGTGCTTGGTCGATTCCAGCTCCGGTCCAACCGGCCTGCGCAAATGCCAGCCCGGCGGTGAAGCCTTCGCCCCTTCGGTTGAAAAAATCTACGATCTGCTGCCTGTGAAACTGCAAAAAGTTTTCTGCGGGCTGGATGCGATCTTTGTTGAATCCGATATGGAATCCTTAGCCTATGCAGGTCTCACGCAACAAGGACCCAACGGCCCTGTAGGAGGCGCTGTCATCGGTGTGCGCCGCGCGCTTTTGGAACAAGCATACGACGCCACATCTGTTTTGGGTTGGAAAGAACAAAAAGCTTTCGGTCTGAAAGCTCCGCCATTCGTGCATTTGCCGGAGGGTCCTCGTGTTGACATCACTTTGCCGGGTTCGCTCTCCGCACTTCAATATGTTCTTATTCATGAGATCGGCCACATTGTCGATTTCTCGAATAGAGCCAACGACTTCGTTTGCCCTCCCGGAGAGACCTGCAAACTTGAAAGCGGTGACGCAGAAGAGTTTAAAAAATTGCTTCCTGTGCCCGGCTCATGGAGTGCGCTGAGCTGGAAGAACGCCGTCCTTCCGCGCGATGAATTTCATTTTCCGCTGTGGGATTCGCTGTGCTTTTACGGTTGCAGCAAAAGTTTGAGCGTGAACGACATGGAACCTTTTTACCGCGAACTGTCGCCCACGAATTTTGTGACAACGTACTCTGCCGTATCACCTTTTGAGGACTTTGCGGAAAGTTTTACGTTCTATGTGCTTAGCCTCCAAGGTGATTGGAGCTATCAGGTGCAAACACCTTTCACCTCTTATTCGCTGGAGCAGAAATGGCACAGCCTTCCTGATAAAAAATCTTGGATGGATGCGTTCTATAACCGCGATCTGCAATACCCAACGCCTACAAACTAGTTTATAAAAGGACTCATTAAGGAGCCTCCATGGAAGCTTTGATGAGTCCGCAAATCTGGATCGCCTTTGCCACCTTGTTCGCGTTGGAACTGGTGCTCGGGATCGACAATATTATTTTTATCTCCATTCTTTCCGGCAAATTGCCGCAAGAACAGCAACAAAAAGCCCGTGTTACCGGTTTAGGTCTGGCCGTCGGCACGCGCATTCTTTTACTTTTGTCTCTGTCTTGGATCATCGGGCTTACCGCGCCGATCTTCAGCGTTGCCGACCATGAAATTTCCGGCCGCGATCTGATTCTCATCATCGGTGGTCTTTTCCTGATTGTGAAAAGCACAATGGAAATTCACCACAAGCTCGAGGGCGAGGAAGGCAGCCAATCCAATGCTGTCGCGCACTCTTTTAAAGCCGTCATTTTCCAAATTCTTTTGCTGGATATCGTTTTCTCTCTGGATTCCGTGATCACCGCTGTCGGTATGGTGAATAATATCTGGGTGATGATCGCTGCCGTACTTGCCTCCACAGTCGTGATGATTTTCTCCGCTCGCCCTATCAGTGAATTTGTCGAGGCTCATCCGTCTTTGAAAATCCTGGCCCTCAGTTTCTTACTCATGATTGGTTTCACTTTGATTGTCGAAGCTCTCGAAGTGCACATTCCCAAAGGTTACGTCTATTTTGCGATGGCGTTTTCCGTGGGTGTGGAGATGCTCAACATTCGCATGCGCAAAGTCACCGGCAAAGGAGCCGAACCCGTGAAACTGCGTGAGCGTGTCGCTGAGGAACACAAGTGAGTTCCCACGGCGAAGACTTGCAATGGATGCGCAAGGCGCTGAGCCTGGCTAAAAAAGCCGGTGCCAAGGGCGAGGTGCCCATTGCCGCTGTCGTTGTCGGGCCGGAAGGCCTTGTCTCTTGGGCGATCAATACGCGTGAAAGACAGCAGACCCCTTTGGGACATGCTGAACTTTTTGCTCTTCACAAGGCGGCTTTCAAGCGCCGCAATTGGCGTTTGAGCGACTGCACTTTGTACGTGACCCTTGAGCCTTGTGTGATGTGCGCAGGGGCCATTCAGCAGGCGCGCCTAAAACGTGTCGTCTATGGTGCTGCGGATCCGAAAGGTGGCGCCGTGGAGAGTCTTTATTCCGTTTTGAATGATGGGCGGCTCAACCATCAGGTGGAAGTCACTAAAGGTGTTTTAGCGCACGAATGCACCGCTGTTTTGCAGGATTTTTTCCGTCATAAAAGAGGCGAAAAGAAAAACGAAAAGAGCCTCAAAGAATTCCGTCATCGCGCCTCAGTCGTAGTCATTCATAAGAATAAAATTCTTGGATTTCATGCCGTCGATCCTTTGACGAAAGCGGAGTATTTTTTCATTCCCGGTGGCGCGATTGAATCCGGTGAGACACCGGTGCAAACGGCGACACGCGAGTGCCTGGAGGAAACCGGCTACCAGATTCGCATTCTTGAGGAGACCGCTTTTGAAAGAAAGTACGATTTCTTCTGGAACGGACAAATCAACGCCTGCCACACAGTCTTCTATGTCGGCGTTTTAGATCAGGAATGGACTCCGCCTCATAAAATCCATGATGCTGACTACCACAAGGGTGTGGAATGGATCGATCTCAAGAAAGTGAAAGAGACTTTCCGTTATAATAAAGACATCCTCTGGGCCGTGGAGAAGATGGTTAAAGCGGCAAAGAAGAAATCGGCCTTGCGCTAACCCGGTTCGGCTGTTACTAATGGCCGCTGATGACAAAGACTAAATTTACTGATCTCCCCCTTATCGCGCCTCTGCAATTTTCACTTAAAGAAGCCGGTTACGAACATCCCACGCCCATTCAACTTGCGGCGATTCCCGTGCTTTTGGAAGGCCACGATCTTTTGGGTATTGCTCAGACTGGAACCGGAAAGACGGCGGCTTTTTCTTTGCCGCTTTTGCAGAATCTTGCGAAACACCACGTGCGCTTGGAGTCTTGTGCTCCCCGCGCTTTAATTCTTACGCCGACACGCGAGCTTGCAATTCAAATTCATGAAAATATCGTGGCGTATGGAAAACATTTAAAATTAAAACACACCGTGATCTTCGGCGGTGTGGGCCAAAACCCGCAGGTGCGTGCTTTGCAGGCCGGCGTTGATATCCTGATTGCCACTCCGGGACGCTTGCTGGATTTGTTTCAGCAGAAATTCCTGCGTTTAGACCGCGCCGAAGTGTTCGTACTGGACGAAGCCGACCGTATGCTCGACATGGGCTTCATGCAAGACATCAAGCGCATTTTGCCGCTCTTACCGAAAAAACGTCACAACTTGTTTTTCTCTGCGACTATGCCGCCGGAGATTGCAAAGCTTGCCAATAGTATTCTCGTCAATCCCAAGAAAGTGGAAGTGACGCCAGCGGCAACGACTGCGGAAAAAGTGGCACAGAAAGTTCTTTTCGTTGAAAAGAAAGATAAGATCGACCTTTTGATTCATCTTCTTAACGACAACACTCTTTATAAGGTTCTGGTTTTCGTGCAAATGAAATACGGCGCCAACCGTGTTGTCGATAGACTTGTGAAAGCGGGTATTTCCGCCGCTGGTATTCATGGCGACAAGTCGCAATCAGCGCGGCAAAGAGCTTTGGAAGATTTTAAGAATGAAAAAGTGCGCGTGCTTGTGGCGACGGATATTGCCGCTCGCGGTATTGATATCGACGGCATCACCCACGTTATCAACTTAGAATTGCCGCACATGCCGGAAAGCTATGTTCATCGTATCGGTCGAACGGCGCGTGCCGGAGCTTCGGGCGAATCCATTTCCTTTTGCACGGCCGAGGAAAGATCCTTTCTTTTTGCGATCGAAAAAACCACACGTCAACCGATCGAAGTGATCACGGATCATCCGTACCATTCTGAAGCCGCGGCGAAAGCCACCGTGATGAGTGTTGGCAAAGCGAAAGCTATTTTGGAAGCGCAAAAGAAAGAAAACAAAGATCGTCATCGTGGCAAACGCTTTGGTGGCGGTAAGCCCTCTGATGGCAAGCCTTCCTCTGGAGGAAGTAAGCACGGTGGAGGGAAAAAATCTTCCTCCGGGAAAAAGTTTTTCCATCGTAAAGGCCCGCGCTAAGGGCCTTTGATATCCAGGATTTTCTTGGTTACGGGATCTGCTGTCACGATGACAGTCTTTTGTGTCTTGCGGCTGTTTTCCAGAAGCGGCAGCAATTTCGCCGAATCCGCTGAAGAAACTTCATACACGACAGGATAACGATAAAAAGAAATCAGTGATTTCTCTTTCACTGTTTGGATTTTATAAACCTTATCGATGAAAACTTTGGGTTTCATTGCGGGTTCTTTAGCTGAAGCACTGAAGCTCGCAATCAAAAGCAATGGCATTAAAGCTCTTTTCATTGCTCCCCCTCAAGTTGGCGCATTTTGCGGTTGTACGCTTTGATCTCTTCGCGGTCCTGCAGATTGTATCGGGCGCGCTCTAATTCTTTTTCAGCCAGCACCGTCTCGGCCACGTGCCAACGGCCCCGAGCCGGATCGTCCTTGATATTTTTAACGGAATTGCCGCGCAAAGGATCCAAAACAAAGCGGTCGGTGATGTAAAGTTCGACACCCTCTTTGGCTTCTCTCGTCGGAAGCATGCGATCAGACCAGGTCTTCACCGGAACTGGCTTATCAAAAAGGGCCGGATCTAAAACCCGCATCTCAACACCCTTTGCGGTTTGCACAGCCACCAGAGGTGCGACATGGTAACTCCACACCACCCCTTCACCATTGAGGGCCTTGGGAGTTTTCACCGTCAGAGTTCCTTCGGCGAAAATTTTCGCGACACGAATACCGCGCTGTTCAAGCTCACGCGCGATGATGTGGGCGCGCGCCCAGCAGCCGTCTTCCACGGATTCAAATGCGTACTTTGGATCTTTGGAAATCTCCGCGAATATCTTATTGAGGTCTTCTTCTTTTAAAACAGAGACGGGAATGGTTCCCGCGGCTGTTTTTTCAAGACTCACCGTGGGATAAGCCACCCGCACGCTGCTGTTGCCGGGGTCGCACTTTTCATCGCGACGAACTTGGCCAAGAGACTGAGTCAGACTTTTAAAAAAATCAGAGTATTCGTAAGTCGCAGCCTTGCCTTCACGAAAAGTTTTTGCTGCGGTGGCGTTGGTATCGGGTAAAAGAGAATTTTCGTATTCCCCGGCATGCGCGCACACCTCGTGCATGCGTTCGGCTTCAGAGGGGGATGACTGATTTAGCTCTTCAAGCTGTTGGGAATTGCAAAGGACCTCCGGTGAGATCGCCAAGCTCGGCAAAGCCACGGAGAGAACAAAAATAAAAAACGAGACAAGAGCTGACAGCCGCATGTTCTCTTATCGGCGAACACACGGCTGAAAATGATATCGACCTTAGTCTTGAGCTTCCAGACGATAGCCTAGAGAAGGGACCGCCACAATACGGCCAGTGAATTTGCTGATTTTGCGCTTTAAATAATTGATTTGCGAATCGACGTTACGGGAAGTGACTTCCGTGTGACCCCAGATCTCCATCAAGCATTTTTCACGAGTGACCAGATGATTTTTTGCCGCCACCAGCATTTTCAAAATGTCGAACTGCTTCGGTGTCAGATTGATTTCTTCACCCTCCACAAAAACCTGGCGTGACAAAAGATTCATGCGCAGGTTTCCGGCGCGCAGTTCAGAAACCGCTTCCGGCTCTTTCTCGGAAAGACGCGCTTTAATTCGCAAGATCAGTTCTTTCACATGGAAAGGCTTGGAAATGAAATCATCCGCACCGGTCTCGAATGCTTTGATGCGTTCATCAATCGTCGCGACTCCGGAAACAAAAATGATCGGAAGCTTTTTAGTGGTTTCGGTCTCACGGATCATACGGCAGACGTCAACGCCCATTACGCCCGGCATTTTATAATCAAGCAAAACAAGATCAGGTTTTTTTTCGTTGATCAGTTGCACGGCAGATGTGCTGTCTGAAGTGTAAGTGCATTCGTAGCTGGAGCTTAAAATCTCCGCCAAAAGCTTACAGCTTTCTTCATAGTCATCTACAATAACAATCTTTTTGGCTGCCAAGTCCGCACCTCGTAAAGAAGTCGTAAACATATTCATATTTGAAGCATCAGGCTGAAAAGACAAGCTGTAAGGGGTCTAGTTTTAAACACCCTTATATTTGATGCTTTTTCCTTCCAAAATCCGTTTGAGTTGATCGCGTTTGTCGCCTTGAATCTCAATCATACCACTTTTCTCAGTGATAATGTGAGTGCCACCCACGCCACATTTAGCCTTTAGTTCCTTGGCAAGATTTTTTAAATATTCCTCATTGCGCGGAAAACCGTCCATCACCGTGACCGTCTTTCCGCCTCTGCCGCTCTTTTCTAGGCGAAATACAACAGTGTATTGGCCTTCTTGAACTTGATCTTGAGGGCGGCAACGGCATTCCGCCTTCAATTCCTTGCACTGCGGGCAAGTCACGTTCTCCCGGGGATCTGTGCTGTAAACAAGACGAGTATTCTTCATGAACCAGAGCTTTCTTGATTGGATGGATTCGGGCTGGGACCTTCACCCAGCTTGTGCTGTGTATACTCCTTTCCATCAAATCTAAAAAGCTGCGGAGTTTCATCCATGATTGTCGCAATGTTCACAGGACGTTTCCACATCTTGAAAACGTTCTTGAGCGTCTCACTCATGTAATCAGGTTGCATGTCGATGCCTTCGTGCAAATGCGTCAGCAAGAGCTCGCCGCGATTTTCAAAGTTTGCATCCTCAATGCGAATGATCGGTTGCCCGAAGTTCGTCATATGGAAAAGCAATTGCGCTTTAATCGCTTTGAAATCTTTGGTATCGACTTCAAACTTGCCCGTTTTCTTATTGAACTTGTAAACGAAGAGTTTGTTGCGCACGCAGAAATCTTCCGTCAGGAACTGATCGATGAAGGTCACATCGTTGCACACTTTGCGCACTTCAAAGATTTTCTCGCGGCCCAAGCCTAACTTTCTATCCCAGTTTTTTCTTTCGCGGACGTCATCACACTCTTCCCATTCGCGGCCGAATTGCCCTTTGTTCCAGCGCTCTTCGATATCGCGGAAAAGTTCGATGCCCACTTTATAAGGATTGTAACCGTTCGGAGCCATCGCCATCGTGCCACTGTGATGGTCGGCAAAATCAATGATTTCCGAATCGTTCAAAATTTTTGTCGTCATCAAGCGCGAGTGCCAGTAAGAAGCCCAGCCCTCGTTCATTGTCTTCGTCATTCCCTGCGGAGAGAAATAATAAGCTTCATCACGAATGATTGAGAGCACATCTTGCTGCCAATCCGTGAGTGGAGCGTAGTGAATGAAGAAGTTCAAAATATCTTTTTCCGGTTCCTGCGGGAAGCGTTGCGCACGGGCCTGTGCTTCTTCCTCAGCTTTACGGCGCTGCTCTTCGACGAAAGACGGTGGATTGATGTAATCGCGCATGTATGAGCGATCCACACGCAGCAAGTAATTCGGTTCACTGTTGTGCGACTCTTGCGGCTTAGTCACAGACTTTTCCACATAGGGACTGTAACGGTCGATGAGGTTTTCAAGACTCAAACAGACATCGATAAAGTTTTCCACCACGTCATAGCCGTAGCGGTCCATGTAGCGGCGAATGCGCGTCGCATGATTCGCCATTTGGTCCATCATTTTGCGATTGGTTTTGGAAAACCAGATATTGTTCTTAAAGAAATCGCAGTGACCGTACACGTGCGCCATAACCAATTTCTGGTCCATCATGGCGTTACCTTCCATGAGGTACGCGTAGCACGGATCGGTATTGATCACCATTTCGTAAATTTTTGAAAGACCGTATTCGTAGCTCTTAGAAAGATGTTCGTACTCCATGCCGAACTTCCAATGCGGATAGCGCACCGGAAAACCGCCGTAAGCCGCGAACTGATTGATCTGATCGTAAGTGATCAGCTCAAAGATCGTTTCAAAGAAATCCAAGCCCGCATCTTTTGCGATCTGGCAGATTCTTTTTCTTTCGGCTTCTAATTCGGGTGTTAAGTTCGCCATAAGCTATTTACTCCGGCCTGCTATCGGCCCTTACCGAGGAAGTCTTTGATGGAATCAAGAATTTTATCCCGGCTTTCAATCTGACTCAGAGTCAAGCGGTCATCAGAGCCGAATTCCTTTTGCAGATCTTTGAGGAATTGGCCACTGCCGTATTTGCTTTCCACCTGCCCGTAACTAAAGACGTTGCAGTTCGGAAGGAAGAATTCATTGAGCATTTTGATGCACAAACGCGTGTCTTCACCGGACCAGTTGTCACCGTCACTGAAGTGGAAAGGATAAATATTCCATTCACTCACCGGATAATCGGTTTGAATGATGTCCTGGCAGAGTTTGTAAGCGGAACTGATCAAAGTACCGCCGGATTCACTGGTGCGGAAGAAGGTGTCTTCGTCCACCTCTTTGGCTGCGGCATCGTGAATAATAAAACGCGTCTCAAGGCCTTTATAATGTTTCTTAAGCCACGTATTGATCCAGAAACTTTCCAGGCGAACGATTTCTTTTTGCTCATCGCCCATACTGCCGGATACGTCCATCATATAAATGACAACAGCCTGCGTTTGCGGCTGATGCACTTTCTTAAAAGACTTGTACTGCATATCCCGGCGGATCGGCAGAACCAACGGCTCTTCCGGATCGTAAGTGCCGGAGCCGACCATGCGTTTAAGCGCGCGTTTATAAGAAGATTTAAAATGGCGCAAACCCTCGGGACCGACAGGAGCCAAACCCGTGAATTTCGTTTTCACGGATTCGATATTCTTCATGCCTTTAGGTTCAATGCGCGGAAGTTCCAGCTTTTCACCGAGAATATCGGCAAGCTCATCCATCGTCAGTTCCACTTCCAGAAGATGTTCCCCTGGAGCTTCACCGGCTTGGCCTTGTCCGCCTTCACCAGGATCACCGACATCTTGGCCCGGCTGGCCTTCGCCTTGACCGACGCCGCCTTGTTGTTTGGGACCATAGCGGAAGTTGGGAATGTCGATACGGGGAAGCGGAATCTTCACGTATTCGTCTTCGCGCTTCCCGATCATCTCACCCTGGGAGACGTATTTGCGCAGGTCTTCTTTCACCTTGCCCTTAACGATCTCCCTGAATCTGTTGTGGTCTTCCCGAATCGACATTATTTATTCTTTACGTCCCCTCGGGCGAAAATACTCGCTACGTAATGCAATACATCCGTCGCGGAAATTTCGTCGTACCCGAAGTCCTTGATGAGACGGGTTTTAACAATATCAATTTTTTCCTGAGTGTCTTTGTCAGCCACGTTGCTCACAAGAGTCGTCAGTTTGATGCTGTCTTTTTGATCTTCAAAGAGTTTCAGTTCGATCGCTTTATGCAGGCGTTCGTTCATTTTATAATTGAACTTCTTGCCTTCCAAAGCCAGCGCGCCGATGTAATTCATGATCTCGCGGCGGAAATCATCCTTGCGCGATTCAGGAATCTCAATCTTCTCTTCGATAGAACGCATCAGACGCTCATCCGGCTCCTCGTCGTTGCCGGTGAATTGGTTGCGCACTTTCTCACGCTGCGTGTACGCCTTCACATTGTCGATGTAATTCGCACACAGGCGTTGCATCGCACCTTCATCGGCGCTGATCGCTCTTTGCACTTCGGCTTTGATGATCTCTTCGTACTCTTGCAGAACCACACCCAAAAGCTCTTTGTATTCGGTTTTGAGTTCTTCACTGGAAATCAGTGAATGGTTCTTTAAGCCCGATTCAAGCTCTTTAAACACCATGAACGGATTCACAGAACCTTTGTTGGACTGTTGAGCCGCGACCAGAGCGTTGGAAAGCTTGTCCTGGATATAACGAGCGGAAATACCTTCCAAACCTTCACGGTGTGCTTCTTTACGCAGTTCGCGCACGTTGTCTTCCGTAAAGTTCGGAAGAGTTTTACCGTTGTAGAGTTTGAGTTTCTGCAAACGGGTGAGGTTGGCTTTTTTCGGTTTTTCCAAGCGAGTCAGAATCGCCCACATCGCGGCCATTTCCACGGTGTGCGGAGCGATACTGATACCGCGCACTTTTTGCGAGTTGAAGTCACGCTTGTAGATGTTGATTTCATCTCTCCAGCGTGTGATGTACGGAATGTCGATCTTCACAGTACGGTCGCGGAGAGCTTCCATGAACTCGTTGTCCTGCAAACGGCGGTATTCCGGTTCATTGGTGTGACCGATGATCACTTCATCAATATGGGTTTGCGCGAACTTCTTCGGCTTCACACGGTGCTCTTGAGACGCACCCAAGAGGTCGTACAAGAACGCCACATCGAGCTTCAACACCTCGACAAATTCAATCATACCGCGGTTAGCGACATTGAACTCACCGTCAAAGTTAAACGCGCGCGGATCAGAATCCGAACCGTATTCCGCGATCTTACGGTAGTTGATATCACCCGTGAGTTCTGTCGAGTCTTGGTTCTTTTCATCTTTCGGCTGGAAGGTACCGATACCGATACGGTCCGCTTCAGAGACGAACAAGCGTTTCACACGCACGTGGGAAAGAACTTTCATCAAGTCACCGTTGTAGCGTTCCATCAGCGATTTGAAAATGAAACGGGACGGAGGACTCAGCTCACCTTCGAGCTGCACACGGTAAGAACCCTCTTGTCCTTTATTGATGGATTCAAACACTTGCGGGCGGAGATCTTCGGGAATCAAAAGCAAAGGCTCTTCATTCATCGGTGAAGCGAAAGCTTTGACACCTTTACCGAGCAAACCGTCAAGCTCCAGCTTTTCATCGATCCATTCGAAAGTGTACAAGGCACCGGCTTTAGAGTGCGAGTAGCGCTCAAGGCCTTTCTTGAGAAGACGGCAGATGGTGGACTTCGCGCTTCCCACCGGTCCGTGCAGCAGGATCACACGCTTTTCAGTACCGTAACCGAGTGCCGCCGCCTTTAGTACGTTGACGAGTTTCATCAACTGTACGTCGAGACCGAAAACAGCGTCTTTACCGTTGTTGTATGTGTCGTCGAAGAATTTGTAGCGGACGACTTCCTTTTTAAAATCGATGTAAACTTCAGAACCCTCTTCAACGATCATGTCGTACATGCGTTGATAAGCGTTCCGCGTGATTTTTGGATTTTGTTTTACAAGATCGAGATACTCCTCAAACGTACCACTCCAGTGCTCTTTCGCGATCGTGCTTGAATTCTGCCAGTTGCTGACCAGTGAATGAAGGTCAATCTTAGAGGCCATAATCTCTCCCCCAGGTGCTTGGTGACACACACCTACTTCATTAGATTATGCCTCAATCCTAGACGGTTAACGAGGAATTTAATTTATTTGTATTGCTTTGAACCCTGACGGCTGTTTCAGTGTGAACAGATCTTTTTTGAACTGGACCTCCGTCTGGGGAGCGGAGAATTGCCACTGCATTTCAAATTGCGGCGCCGTAATTACGACCTTCTTCTTTCCTTCATTTCGTTCGGACCACGTGACACTCATTCCTCTCTGTGAATTCTCACAATGGGACAGCCAGCCCAAAGTATCTAGACCACACTTCCATCCAGGCCCACGGATCGGTTCATCGAACGCGATGTTCACAAGATTCATCGGGTGCAGTGTCATATCTAACATTCTGCTGAACGCATGTTCAGAGTTGCGTCCGTAGTAAAATGCCTTCTGCGGATAGATGATGTAGGAAATTTCAGACGGACTCATCACCAAGCTTGCCACCTGAAATCCCAACAACGCTGTGATCTCTAAACGCGCGCGCTCATTCTTGATTGCATAAATATCTATATTTAATGACTGAGCTTTATTCTGTCTTTGATCCTTGATAAGGGCTTTTGTTTCCCATTGAGCCCGCTGATAGGCCCCTTCCTTCACAGTTTTGGTGACACAGGCGGATAAGGAAAAGGTTAAAAACAAAAAGAGAAAAGCATTGATTCTTGTCATCATCGCCTTAGCATAAGGAAATGAATTCCTTTAAACAAGCGTTGAATCATTTCAAAGTCCACTGGCGGGACAGTCTCCTGCTTGGCCTTGTCGCCACTGCATTTATTGTCTGCCTGCGTCCTCTGCCTTACCTCAGCGCTTTTGCCATTTCCGTCTTTTTGCTGCTGTTTCAGTTTGTCAGCGAACGGTTGATTGAACACAAGAACTGGCGTGATTTCTCAAGTCTCAAAAACGGTGTCGCTTCGCTGATTATTGTCAGCGTTGTTTTATTTCCCACAAATGTGCTTGTCGGGTCCGCTTTAGGCTTGCTGCAAAGTCCTCAAGGATTTCTTATGACACTGCCCGTGGTGTGGGGACTCTTGATTCTTTGCGTGTATTTTTATCTGGTGCTTTCGCATTCGCTGCGTTTGCGTCTGACGGAAAATGTGGGCATCGCCAAAGCCATTGATATTGTCGGCGCGGCTTCGCTCAAGAATTTTCAAGCGTATTTCCGACTGAGTTTTTATCTCAGCCTGCTGATCATTATTTCAGGATTGACATGGGGCTTGGGATTTATCGTGACTCTGCCGCTGCTTTTCTTCAGCAGCCACTTTTCTTATCTGGATTTAAAAACAGCACAGGCTTTCACCGCGAAGTGAAAGCTTATTGAGCGTGTTCAGCAAGTGGAGATTCGGCAGACGCCGGCAAGCGTGGAGAAATCAGCTCTTGTTTTTCGATCGCTGTGATCTTACCGCGGATTTCTTCCACCTTCTTTTTGTCGGTTTCTAAATCCGCCGCTTTACGGTACATCTTTTTCGCCTTATCCACCATGGACTGCTTGTAGTAAGCGTCACCCAAGTGTTCGGCGATAATGCTCACTGTGGATTGATACTTGTGAGCCGCTTCGAGGAACGGAATGGATTCAGAGAAGCGTGATTGTTTGTAAAGGATCCAACCCAGAGTATCCAGGACGTAACCGTCTTTCGGCTCCAACTCCAGCGCACGGCGTGCGAGTTTTTCCGCATCCGGCAGATGCATGTTCATTTCAGCCCAAGTGAAAGCCAGATAGTTCATGCCTTGCACGTGGTTGGGATCGATCTCCAAAACTTTTTGCATTTCGCGCACAACGACTTCCTTGTTGCCAAGGCGGTCATTGATCGTGCCGTAGTAAAAGCGCAGTTGCGCATTATCAGAGAACTTCTGAATACCTTGTTCCAGAATCTTCGCAGCGCCTTTATAGTCGGATTTTTCATCCAACAAGGAAGCATACATCGCGTAGATTTGCGGTTGATCCTGACGCGCTTTCAAACCTTTGGAAGCCACGTCAATCGCCTCATCCAAACGGCCCAAACCTTTTAAAAGGTAAGCCGAGTGCACCACGGCTTCGCCGTAGTAAGTGCTGGAAGTCGGCACCTTGCGGTACTCTTTCACCGCTTTTTCGTGCTGACGGGTTTCTTCGTAAACCGCCGCCAGATAGAAACGAACTTTGTCGGAATCCGGAGCGTCTTTCAAAACTTCTTCCAATTTTTGCGCCGCTTGGTCATAGCGTTTTTGCTCGATCAGGATCAACGCCATTTTCATGCGCACATTGAGCGGCTCATCGGATTCGCTCTCAACCACTTCAAGCTGTTCGTAAGCTTTCTCGTAGTCGTTGCGCTCGATATAGATCTGCGCCAGCACCTCAGCGACTTTCGCGCTGGGAGCATTTTCCTTTTGGAATTCACGGTACAAAGCCACAGCTCTGTCTTCGTGCTTTTGTTTTGTGTACAGCATACCCAAGGATAGAACGGCATCGGCGAAATCCGGCTTCAATTGCAGAGATTTCTTAAACGCTTCTTCCGCGGCTTTTTGATATTTCGCTTCCGGTTGTTCGATACGCACACGGCCGATGTAATAGTAAGCCAAGTACGGTGTCGTGTAGTCCGGGTTCTTCGTCAAAGACTCAAAGTATTTCACGGCTTTGTCAGACTGTCTTTGCTCAGAGTACAAAGCGCCAATGTACAACGGTGCTTCCGTATTCGATGGTTGCAGCTTCATCACCGTGTTGTACTGATCCAGCGCTTTCGGATAAAGCTTCATGGACGAATACAGTCCGCCCAACAGCAAGTGAGCGTCGACATTCTTCGGATCTTTTTTCACCGCTTCCTCAGCTTGCGCTACGGATTCGGAAACAAGACCTTGCTTCAGATATTCCGCCGCCAAACGCATGTTCACAGCGGGAGAGTTCTGATCGTAGATTAGAGTCACCTTGAAAGCTTCAATCGCTTTCAAAGTATTACCGTCTAAGCTGTACGCCTCGCCCATGGCGAAGTGGTAGTCAGCCTGAGTGCGCATGTACAAGGGATCCAAGGTGCTGCTGCCGTCCAATGTGGCCACGGATGGAGCAAAGGAGGCAGGCGCACGATTTTTGTCGTCGAAAGAGGACTCGTAGTAAGGAGCTTTGCCCGAGTCATTTGACGTGAAAGTCGCACAAGCGGAGAGAGTTAATAAAAATGGCAGGATTAACGCGGCCCTAGTGTTTGGAAACATTAGATCTCCTTGTACTAGGCTCATCGGCTTTTTTAGCAAATTTCTTTATGAAACAGGACCTCATCGCGACTTACATCGGGACAGTTCCTTGTTCAGTTCTGAGACATGCTCAAGAGGACACCCATATCGTCTCCCGAATACACAGGTTGCTCATGTATGGCGGCCTCTTCGTTATCGAGATTCGGTGTTTCCACTTTCTGATTGGGACCGGCGGACCAAACAAGAATTCGTACTTTTCCTTGCGCACTCGGAGCCAGAATTCGGTAATGGAACGGTTGACCCCAAGGGTCCGTGCCCATGGTTCCGGTGCTGCGCCAGTTTTCGGGGTGCATCGCCTTGTCTTCCGCTACGGAAGCGGGAGTTCGAGAAGATTTTTTAGCTTGAAGGGCCTCTTTTGATGCCTCGCGGTATATTTGCACGACTTGATAGCCCACCACTTCGGCCTTTTGCAGAGCCATTTCCACCCGGGAATCCTGGATCTGCCGGTTCCACGGGGTCGCAATAATGGCTGTTGAAAAGCCGACCAGACCTAGCAGAGCTAGGACTCCAGAAGACTTAAACTCTCGTTTTTCTTCATTAATCATTAATCTTGTTCCCGCAAAGAAAGGTCGTGTACCTAACCTTTCGGCGGGGTTTGGAAAAAACTTTAGACAAAGGTCGGGAAAAGTTCACAAAACGCGTCCTTATTTAATAAAAAATGACGCTGAAAGTCTTTTCTTTTGGCCAGACGAGCCCTTGACAAGGGGTGGCGGCAGGGATAGGTTGCGCCCATCTGCAAGGGGACGCTGAATCATAAGGCAGTGATATCTCCTTGAGACTTTGGGGAAATTTCAAATTGGGAGGCACTTTGATCAACCAAAACGAAACAATGACATCGAAGCCGAATTCTAAAGTCAAAATCATCAAGCGTTATCAGAATCGCAAACTCTACGACACTCAACAAAGCTGCTACGTGACTCTGGATGATATCGCTAAAATGATCCGCACTAACGAAGAAGTGATGGTTATCGATAACAAATCCAAAAACGACATCACAGCTGCTACTTTGACTCAGATCATTTTCGAAGCAGAAAAGAAAGCTTCTCAATACGCTCCTCTTTTCACTCTTCGCGAAATCATCCAAAACGGTAACGGCAGCATCTCTGGTTACTTGGCTAAGCTTGGCGCGTTCCCTCAGGATTACATGACTAAGCAACAAGTAAACACTGTTGTTGAAAACGCTTCTACTGACAGCGTGAAACAAAACTTGGAAAACCGCGTTGCGACTGCAGCGACTCGCTACAACACAGACACTACTGCAAAAGTAGCGGCTGAAAAAGCGACTGTTCTTCCTGGTTTGCAACAAGACGACGAAACTCCGAACCTTCCTGGAACTTCTTTGTTGAACAACTAAGGTTCCGCGTTTCGCAACCACGGCCTCAAGTTTTTGAGGTCGTAAAAAAAGGCTCTGGTAACAGAGCCTTTTTTATTTCAGAGAGCGCCAGACAATAAATTTCTTTTGTCCCGCTTTGATTTCCACTTCCTGATTATCCAGACTTTCCCCGGTTAAAGCTCCTCCCGCATTCAGACCATCTAAAGTGAACTTGTAACGCCCCGGCGGCAGACGCAGACGGATGGTTTGAATTGTTTGTGGCAACGTCGACCACTGACGCACATCCGCGCGGTCCGCGACGTTGAGAGCAATCCACGCCAGACTGCCCAAGAGTTCATTCTTCTGACGAACTTGATCGGAAAGCACCGCTTTCGTGGCAAGACCCGCCACACGTTTGGCGATCAGAATTCCTTGGTCCTCTTGCAAAGTTTCAATCGCCGCTCTTTGCACATCGTAAACTTCGCGGCTGACTTCGACTTTATTATTCACAGCCAGACGCGCGCGCTGAGTTTCACTCGAAACCGGCACTAGCATAGGAAAGCGATACTCATTTTGGCTCGGCATTTTGCGCGGACCCCAACCCTGTTGGTAAATCACGACAAGCTCGCCGAGGTTTTTGTCGTACCAAGAGGGATCTTCCTTCACTTCGGGGAATTTCTTTTTCCAGCTCTGGTACATATCTGTACGACGAGCCAGTTTCGCGGAACGAATCAAATCTTCACCGATGGTCGCAATGGTGGGATCGATTTTATAAGCTTCATTGTAGGCAATGTAAGCATCATCGTAACTGCGGCTGGCTTCCCAAACCAAGGCCGACAGATATTTACTGAACGAGTTCAGCTCAAAAGACTTTTTTTCGTCAGCACGGTACTTAAGATACTTTTCATTGATACGGCGGGCTTCCACCAAAGCATCGTCGAGGTTTCCCATCTCCAGATAGTTCATCGCAAGATAGGCGTTGATAAAGATCTTCTCGAAAGTGTCGCCCTTGTACTGAACCATCTCTTCGCTCAATGCTAAAGAGCCGGCGATTCTTGAAATCGATTGATAGTCGACCAACTCCGCCAAGCGGTCGGCTTTGAGAAACACATCATTGCTTTCTTTAAGACGGCCCGCGAGCTGCAAAGCCACGCCGTAATCGAGCAGATAAACGAGCTGGTCGTCACTTTCCTTTTCCGCCAGAGGTTTCAATTCTTCCACGGCTTTGGGGAATTCATGCCGTGTGAGGGCCTCGCGCGCCGAGTGCACTTTGCTTTGATAACTCGCGCAGCCACTAAGACCCAGAATGAAAAAAAGACCCACGACAAGCGTGAGTCTTTGCGGAAAACGTTTCATTTAATTAAAGACCGATAGTTTTCTTTTTAAATGTTTTACGAATTTGCTTTTGATCAGACCAAGTGATCATGCTGGTTTTCAAATTCGTCAGATTCAAAGTCAGCTTATAGTATACGGATTTGTCTTTACCGACTTCCTGAACGATAGAATCCAAACGGCCGTTGATGATGAAATCCGCACCCACTTGCGCGCCCGGGCCTTTCTTGGAATCTTCCGCCACCATGCCGGAGTTCTGATAATTGTATTCATCAGCGATATCCTGGCGTGCTTCTTTATCGATGAAACCGACTTTGCCGGATTTCATCAGCTCTACACGCACCATATCCATGATGGATTGAGTGTCGATGTGCTCGCTGGTTTTATTTTGCAAACCTGTGACCATCACCACGGGCATTTTCTTCGCTTGAGAAATGGAAGGAGACGCCATCAAACTTGCCACAAGATCCGCGACGGCTTTTTGCATGTCAGTTTCAGACCATTGATCGTTCAATAGGTTCTCGCGATTAACATCATCATACTGACCCTTTACGAACGCTTTCGGTCCGCAGCCGACCACGGTTAAAAAAGAAAGAGAAAGAGCCGTCAAAATTAAATTCTTTTTCATAAATCCTTCCTGATTGTCCTTATCGGGATACCCCCAAAGTCTATGTCGATGTTTTCGGACACGCAAGTCCCAAACCGGCTGGTAAAAACGCATTAATTCACTTTCGGTAAGAACTCTGATTTGCATTCGGCTAAAACCATGGTTGAAGTGTCCTCAAGTCTGCAAGCCTTTGAATGTCTCCGCGCACAAATAAATCCTTATGCCGAGGAGCTTTGGATCATCGCACTAAACTCACAAATGGAAGTGATAAAGACAGAAATGGTTTTTCGGGGGACGGCGGACCACTGTTTGATTCATCCGCGGGATATATTCAGGACTCTGATTCTTTGTAACGCATGCTCTTTCATCATGGCGCACAACCACCCCAGCGAGCAGGTTCTCCCTTCTGAACAAGACTTGATTTTGACACGCAAGATTCACAGCCTGTCGGTGATGTTCCAAATTCTTTTAAATGATCATCTGATTCTGACCACAAGTCAGTACTACAGCATGGCCGATCATGGACATTTCAAAAAATGGAAAAAAAATCCGAGCGTTTTCTTTACTGAAGGCCTTCGGAGCTAGAACCAAAAAGTTCCATGCCCTGGCCGTTGTTGCGAATGGGTGTCACGGAAATCACCCGGCTGAGGTCCTCGCTTAAGATCACCTTGTAACCGCCGCGACGGGCGTTTTCAATAAACTGACGAGCGTACTCTTCTTTATAGGCCCGCGAATACTCGCGCATCTGTTCCTGATTGAAGAGTTCTCTTTGCACGATATCGTCGGGGCTGGTGTACTCTTCACGGCGTTCACCGCGGCCGAGTTCATTTGCCAGTTCTTTCGCGCGCGTGTCGGTGGAAAAATCCAGACGGGACTCATTCTGATAAGCGCGTTGGGGTTGTGTGGAGCTGAAATCATTATTCAAAAGACGCGCGTTTTCCACCTGCATGCGCTGGCGTTCGAGCTCCATCTTTTCATTTGTGAACATCAAGTGGCGGTTGACCGCCTTTTCGTACTTTTCTGACTTCACGCTTGGCGGGGGGCCAGCGACGGTGGGTTTAGGATCTTCCGCTCCCAAATAGGCAAAGGTCAGCCCTGCCGCTCCAATAAATAGCAGCAAAGCAAGAAGCATGGACCGTTCTTTCTGAGATTTCTGCGATGCCATAAACACTTTATCGGTATTATAAGGGAGATTCTTAAATTACGGTGCCTTAAAATACAGTCTTTGCTCCGCGAGTGAACACGGAGCCGGGAAGTGTTTCAATTTGAGACAGGAGTGAAAGTTAAAACTTTTTTTCCACACCGATGAGGAACATGTCCTGATCTTTGTTGTTTCCCGAGATCACACGGTTGAAGCGAATGCCGATCTTCACATTCTTGCTGATGTTCTTGGAAAGTCCCAGGCTGGCAATAGCCAAGAGCTTCGTTTTGTCTTCGACGTCGTCATGAGCAAGATAAGGGCCCGCGCCCACACTGAAGGTCCAATTGTTTTCGCTCTTAGTGACATACCAGATTTGCCCCGCCACACCTTTGCGGTCGGTGACTTTGGTGTCGCCTTCATAAATAAGACTGACGGAATAAGCGACGTGACTGCTTTGCATGCGGCGCACTTCCACCTGGAATCCGCGCACCATGTCCGCGCCGCCGCGAGTGGTGTGAGAGTTTCCTCCCCACACGCTGGCTTCGATATTCTTGCGAATAATATCCTCACGCGCATCTTTAAAGTTGTAACCGACACCGACGAACAATGTGTCCGTATTCACAGAACCAGGGATCTGCGCATGCGTGTATTGCGCACGCAAATCGAAGTTCGTGCCGTAAACGCGATAAAGAACCGCGATGGCCGCCATCATTCCTAGTTTTTTATCATTGAGCTGCTCACCGTTCACAGTCGTGGTGTTCATCGAATAGTACGGACCGACACCGGCTTGGACGGAAAGATCTTGAGTGACTTTATGATTGTACCAGCCAAGAACGGCGAAACCGTCACGATGATTGTTCTCAGGAGTTCCTTCATTATAGTACATCACACCGACGCGGGAGTTTGCGCCGGTTTCATACTCATAACCGTATTGACCGCCTTGATAGCCAGTGGAGCTGCCGTCAGAAGCTCGGCCCGTGCCACCAATGCCGTAGACATTGCCGTCATAAGCCACAGCGTTTGTACCTACCAAAAGCGCAAGTGAAAGAAGCCACGGTTTCATAAGTGTCCTTCGCGGAAAATGTTTTAAGAGGCACGAAGCAAACTTCGTGCTGACCAAGACCGCTTCGAGAACGCACAGATTTTATTTGAGTATTACGGCCCCATTACGGGGCGCTTTTCCGCTTTCACTGGCGTTTTGTTAAACGGCTCTATGTTGGAACAAATAAATAAGTGTTTCCTCATAAATTGACAGAACTTTGTTTATCTATGGGAGCAGTTGTTAAGCGATTTTTGCGTTTCTGTCTAACTTCTAGTCGAACTTTTCCCTCGGCGGGGTCTTATATTGCACGCCAGTAATGACACATTCAGTGAAATCAAAGAGTCGTCAAGAAACTTAAAAGAACCAATAAAAGTAATTTGAAAGGACTTTCCATGAAAATCTCAACATTGGCTATATCTTTACTAGCCTCCACCGTTATCGCTCAGACCGCAATGGCTGCCAGCACCAGCACCTTGCTCTTACAAGGCACCGTCAGTGTCATCAACGATATCGTTGTCACTGCGAATGGCACGAACAACACTTCGTTGAACATCGTTGCTGGTGAGACTGGTAAGAATGTGGCTTCCGTTGCGGAAACATCCAACAACTTGAACGGCTACAAAATCTTTATTTCGTCTCCCACAGGCGGCGAACTGAGAAATACAGCTGATGCGACTAAGAAAACCACTTATAAAATTGGTTACGGCGGAGCCGCTGCGATCACTCCTACAGTTGCAGGTGTAATGGTGAAAAACGTTTCCTCATTGACCGGTTTGACGACAGACACTTCCGCAGTTGTGGCTGAAGTTGCAGCTTATGCAACTGCTCCCGCGGGAACTTATCAAGACACTCTGACTATTTCCATCGTTGCAAACTAAAACCATCCGACAGCTTTGTCAGCTTGAAGCCTCTTCTTACGAAGAGGCTTTTTTTATTCCGCCGACTGCACGGTGAGCGTGATGGTGTCTTTATAAAGACCGGACTGTGAAGTGTTCACTGTTCCGATGGTCGCGGAAACCGGGATCACAAGACCGCTGGCCGGCGATCGCCCCATTTCACGCGATACTTGCACCGGAGATGTGGAACTTCCCGCCAGATTCACCGTTGTGCCACGGAACGAAATTGAGTACGGAATGTACTGACTTTGCGTTTGGTGTTTCAAGCGTCCGTTGTTTTGAGAAGAAGCATAAAGCACATAACCGGCGTTGTACTTCAAAATAACATCGCAGGTGCGCGTGGTGCCGGAAGTCAGATTGCCGAAGTTCAAAGTTTCTGTGGTGTCGGCAATATCAAAAGAACCTCCCGAGGAAGTCACAGAGATATCCACACGCTTTTGCGCATTATAATAGAGAGCGACAGAGCGAGAATCCACCAACGTGTAACTGGACAGCGTTCCCTTATAAAGATTCACCGTCATTGAGTCAGAATAATTTCCGTAAGTAAGCCACGCATTGGACTGATTCAGCAAAGCCCAATAGGAAACTTGCACTTGGCGATCGTTACTTCCCGCCGTGAGGTAACCGGTGACAACATCAGCATTGCTATTAACATCGGGAAAATTTTTAAGAATGACCGTACCTGCCGAGTCTTTAGAAATTTGATACGGCCAGGTGTTGGAACCCATTTTTAAACTGCGGTTATTGTATGAATTCGAGGAGCCGTAGCTGAAGGTAATAAAAAAGTCGCAAGGACCTGGATTGGTGTTGGCTTTCACAGTGAACACAGGGTTCACCGCCGGTGATACGAAAAAATCAATCACCGTTTGCGCCGTCTGCAACTGCATATTCGTGCAAAACGCATCCGCCCAAACAAGCGATGGCAGAGATGTTAAAAGCAGAAAGAGCCATCTCACTTTTCACCTCCCGTTTTCAGCGTGACTGTTCCTAAATCCTGAAGCTGCGTCGGAATGTCGCGCACTTCAAATGTCACAGAGCTGAACTCCGGATGATCGGTAACGACCTTATACACACCAGGGTCCAAACCTTCGATAAGGAACCCACCGTCTTTATTCGTAAAGAAGTTATTATCCACAAGATGTCCCTGAGTATTCAGAATATCTCCGGCAAAATAAGGAAGTGGCTCCCCACGGCTGTCCACCAGACGGCCTTTCACCATGACTTGCTTTTTTAAGTGCAAGTCGATGAGCACACCGCTGCGGTAAGTAAGCTGCGTCCCATAATACTCTTTGTCCAAAAGATAACCCACTGGAAGTGAGGTGGAATCAAGATTCACGGTATTTTTGTAATACGACGTTTGATCTCGCACCACAGTCGTGTGACGTGGTCCTAACTGCGCTTCGCCTTTTTCACCCGTGGGATTGATAATCAGGCTTTGTCCTTGCGGTAGCAAATCAGAATGCACGAGCACAAAACTGTCGTTGATCGGCTGGGTGAACGCGCCATGAGTTCCTACCCAGGCAAAACCTGTGTTAAGGCCCACGCCCGTAGTATGTACTTCCTGACCGTTTTGCGCGGTCGAATAATGTTCAAGCCGTGCGGCAAATGGCTGGGCTAGATATTCCGCCCATAGGCTTCCGGAATTGGTGGATTCAGTGTTGGAAACAGAGGCTGTGACACGATAGTCATCGTATTTATAAATATTGTTGCGGCTCACACTTAAGTTAGAACTTTTCTGCAAAGAATCGTAGTAAGCACTGGCACTGTATTTTCCCTGGGACTCATTCCAATAGAAAGAAATGAAACCGCGGTCTTCCGTGCCGTTTTGCACAGTTTTATTGTAACTCAGCTCCACGCGCGCTTGCGCGGAAAGAGGCACAATGAAGTTTGCACGATACACCTTTTGATCTTCTTGCGCCGGCATTTCCAAGTAACCTGCGCCCACACCGAAAAGCCATGAATGGCTGAGCCGCCAGTTGACCTGCGCATCATAGCGGCGCAAATAATTGAGCACCCCGAAATCCAAAACAGATACCGGTAAAAACTGCGCATCTCTGTTTTCAGCTTCCAAGGCCACAACCACAGGGACATCTTTGCCGAACATGCGGTCCAGAGAACGATAGCGCAAACGTTCCGCGTAACCGTCTTTTTGTGAGGAAGAAATTCCGTAAGCCGCTTCCGCCGAGAAATACCCTATGGATGAAATACCCGAGAGCTCCAGTCCCGTGAGAGATTGCGAAGAGTAATTTTGGTAATTCACACCGAAAGTCACTTCATCGCTAAGACCCACGCGGTGATATAGGCTTCCGAGCCACGCGTTGCTGTTGTAAGCGCGATCCCCACCCGATTCACTCCAGGGCATCCCTAGAGCATAGGAAAATTCATGCACGTCTTTTCCCAAAAGAGTGTTTTCATAGAGGACGGAAAAATCAAAAACTTCTTCTTGCCCCAGATCATCACGGATTTTAACTTTGACGCTGTTTTGACCTGTCGCTAGAGGGAAATCGCGAATATTGAAAATGCCGGGATTTAAACGGATTTGACTAAAAAGAAATCCGTTAACATAAACTTCAACAATCGAAGGCCGCTTAATGGCGATCTCCGTATTGCTCAGAGACCGCAGCGTTTTATAAGGTTGAATGGCAAACTCGCGCACAACGGAAAGACCTGCGATATTCGGTGCCAGCTGAAACCCACGTGAACCCACGGTGAGGTCCCCTAACGTATAGCGAATCATCCGCTCTTCGTCGTCATAGCGAAAGCGCGTGTCTTGGCGCTTCCATGGGTACGGAGAGAATTCATTATAGTCCGCCATGCTCTCAAAAACGAAGCCGTTAATATTTTCCACAAAATCAACGTGCCCGGTGAGTGGCAGCTTTTCGTCCGAGACAGAGTTTCCGTACTGATAGGACTGCTGGGTTCTTAGGTTGATGTATCCGCTATGTCCGCTGGGGCGAAGGTACTTTTGTTCACCTATTTCTATGAAATTCAAATCGAGATCTTTGCTGTTACGATACTTCAAAGGAACATCAAGACGGACTTCCAACGTGTTCTGATCAAAGTAAACACTGATTCCCGCAGCATCAATATCATGCAAAGAAAGCACGCCTTGAGCCGTCGTTCTCTTTTTTAAATTTTCCCAAAGACCGTCTTTAAGGTACGGTTTTAGACCTGCGAGCAGCGGTTCTGCTTCAACGGCGAATTCACGGCTGCTTTCACGCGGAAAGATCCATGCTTCACTGAGCACTTGTCCGTCTAAAAGCAGAGGCGCCTTCAAATAGGGTTTCGCCAAGGCCGGACGTTGCGCCCAAGCGCTAAGTCCCAACAGGCACGTACAGAAAAAAACTAACAAGCACGTTTTCAATCACCGGACTCCGCAAGGACCAATTCGCCACGCAGAGCGGATTTGCCGCTGATTTCCTTGGCCGATATCGCCACCGTCAAAGTTTTTTCTTTTCCCGTAAGCAAGTTCACACTTTCAAGTTCTTTGGGTGAGGCGATTTCCGTAAGCAGCTTTTCGCCGCCAAAGATTTTCAACGATTTAACACGTAATACCTGGTGGGCCGTTCCTTCGTTAGCCACCGTGACTGAAACCTTGCCGTTGCCAAGAGCCTTGAGCGTTTTCACGGTGATCTTGGGAACTGCTCCCGCCGGAGTCACATAGGCTGAAGCGACATACTGTAAAAGGAAATTCAGGTTGACGGACTCTTTTTTGGGTTGGGAATTGCGATCACGGAATTCCACCGGCAACTGTGAAGCGATAATGCGGTAAGCTTTTTCTTTTGAGTCAATCTGCCCGGTCCATGTCACCCGGACATTTCTTTTTTCGTTGGGAAGCAGAACCACCTGTTCAGGATAGACGTTAAACTCATCTGTCTTTTTGCGAACTTCTTCACCTTGGGCGTTTTCATCACGCCTAAAGACTTCGATTTGCACCGGGACTTTTTCAGAACCAGGATTTTCCAAAGTCAGAACTTGTGTGGATGATTTACCAGGTGTGAAATGGACCACCATCGGAGAAAGACGAAAGGCCCACGCTGAGGATGATAAACAGACCACCAGTGCGGCGGTTTTTAACAAGATTTTTACCATATATATTCAAAGGTAAGCGAAGAGGCTTGAACAGAGAATGAACTTTGTTGAAACTGGCCCAAGGCCCGCTCTCTACGGAGCGGAAACTTTTACGACGGAGGCAGGCCCACGTTTTTGCACTTCCACTTTGAGTTCAGGAGAACTTTTCGATTCGACTCGTGGTTGACCATAAACGGACGTCACCGACACTTCGGCTTTCAAAGGAACCGTCCCGGATAAAACAAGACTGCGGTTTTTTCCGTGCGCTAAACCGGAAGCCGAAAGAATGCTGAAGATAACGGCGACTGTTTTCATGCTTTCCCTATCGGAAAAACAGGACTAAAGCTTTAGATTGAAGCCTGCGGGTTCTTTTCCTGAATCGGCGGATACACCGGAATGATCACGATAAACTCAGTGCCCACGCCGACTTCCGAACGCGCCTGAATCTCGCCGCCGTGGTTTTGGATGATTCCATAAGAAATACTCAAACCTAAACCGGTGCCTTGGCCTACGCCTTTGGTCGTAAAGAACGGATCGAAGATCTTTTCCAAAGTTTCCGCCGACATGCCCTTACCGCTGTCTTGAATTGAGACTTGCACCCAGCCGCGACGGTCCTTCGAACCTTTATAATCTTTCAGGGCCGTGGTTGAAATCCAGATATGACCATTGCCTTCGATGGCCTGAACAGCATTGGAAAGAATATTCATGAACACTTGATTGATCTGACTTGCATAACAGTGAATGAGCGGTGTCGGCTCATACTGACGATGAATCTCAATGCGATTCTTGATTTCACCTTGCAAGAGATTGAGCGTCGTATCCAAGCTTTGATGAACATCGATTTCTTGCAACTTCGCCTCTTCAAGGCGAGAAAAATTGCGCAACCCTAGAACGATATCGCGAGTTCGGCGCGCCCCATCCTGACAGGAGGCTACCAGCTTTGGCAGGTCTTTCACGATATAATCAAATTCGTACTCTTCTTTAATTACAGGCAGGCGTGGAGGATCTTTTTCAGCCACTTCCGCAATCTCAATCAGTTTTTCAGAGTACTCTTTAAGATGCGTCATATTGCTGTAAATGAAACCGATCGGATTGTTCAGCTCATGCGCAACACCCGCAACCAGTTGTCCCAGGCTCACCATCTTTGCGGAGTGTACGAGTTTGGTCTGAGTTTCTTTAAGCTCTTTATTGGCCGCCTCGAGCTCAGTGATTTTTTTACGCAGATCCGAACGCGCTTGCCAGATTTTTTTACTCATTTCGTTGAATGATTCCGTCAAAAGACCGATCTCTGTGTCGTTTTTAACCGGAATGGTCACGGCTTGTTCCTGCGATTCAAATGACTGCAACGCTTCGACCAGCTCATAAAGCGGCTTCAAAACCCAGCTTGATGTTACGAGGATCGTCAAAATCAAAAGAAAAATAACGGCGCCGACAACGGTGATAAACGCATAGTTTACGTTCTTAAGAACCGCTTTGGCTTCACTCTTCGATGCGCCCAAAGCGATGTAAAATTTTGTGATCCCCCAATCGACGGGATAAATTAAAAATCCGTACGGCGTCGTGCGCACGTTCAAATCAAAGAACGGCTCCGCACCGGGACGGAAATAAGGACTGAAAAAATCTTTTTTATAGAGATAAAAATCCGGGTGACTGGCCACCACCACTTGACCCATGTCTTTAAAGACGATGAGTTCAAGTTTCAGGCGGTTCTTCATCTTGTTCACAAAGTTTTTATCCAGATCCATGATCTGTTCCACATAACCCACCAGACGTCCGCCCGCGCCGGTCACTTTCGAAATCAGGATCAGATTCACTTTTTGATTGTCACGGAATTCCGCCAAGGCGATTTCTTTTTCGTCTTTGACTTGCGCCATATACTTGGCGGAAAGAAAAACAGCGTCTTGCACCGGAACAAAGCTGCGCACGTTGTCTTTATCATCTTTAAAAACTGAAGCGAGCATCCGGCCTTCACGATCAAAGAACGTCAGGCTGGCCAGATTGTCCGTTTTTATCCACTGAGACGTGAGCGAGCGAATCGTCGCTCCGTCCCCCACCGTCATATGATAAATCAAACTGGGATCACGAATGTACTTATCGCGCTTTTGTTGTAAGGCTAAACGGAAGTCATTGAGAACGAGATCAATCTCGCGGGCATTGCCGCTAAGTCGCTGCGACAATTCGTGATCGATGGCCTTTTCATATTTCACCATCGAATAACCGGTGACAAAAGCCAAAGGAACCACCGAAAACAAGACGAACCAAATAATCAAGATCGTCCGTAAGGATCTTTTCGGTTTCTTCCTTAGAGTTTTCACTTCTTCGCTTCGTCCACGTTGATGATTAAACGTATGATTCCGTCAGGCATCACGCGAGGATGCTTTTCCTTGCTGATCTTCGGGGTTCCGTACGTCGACAGGAAAGTTAAGAGATCTTGGTATTTCGCTTCGGGAATTGTGAAGTGATAGTACATGGAGGTCGGTGTTTTCTTCCAACCCAACTGCACGGAACCCGCTTTACGTCCGCCCAGCTCCGCAATTTTTTCCGTGATCTTCGGACCGATCACATCCACATTCGTGACGGCAATTTCTCCACGATAAAGAAATCCACCAGATGCCGCGGGAGTTGCCTCTGTTGCATGTTTATTGTCCGCTTCAGCCGCGCTCACAGTGGCCGCAGTTGCCGCCGCCGTCGCTGTTGTCGTTGCTGACGGTTTCGGGGCCGGTGTTTCTTTCTTAGCCACTGTCGTAGGCGCTTTGTGATCTTTCGCCACAGGCTCTTTCACGCCCTCGTCAATGAACTCAGGTTTTTCTTCCACAACATGAGCGGTTTCCGTTTTAGAAACTTCCGCAAGAACAACTTCTTTGCTGCCGCCGGAACCCAAGTCCATCACCTTTTGCCATGGAGTCACTGTAAGCAAAGTCACAATCGCCAGTACGACAACCAAAGCTTCCAATCCCCACTTCAAACCTTGCGGCCACTTATCGAAATTCGACTTCTGCATAAGCACCGAAAGATAGCTGGAAGGCATATTGATTTGCGTGATGATGGGCTGAGACACCACTGTGCCCGAAAGCTTTTCGGCGTAGCTTTGCCCATTTTGAATTTTCGCGAGGTCAAGTTGGGCATCACGGGAAAACTTCACGTGATCTTCGACGGCCGCACGGCGCTCTTTATCCAAACCGCCGCAAAGATAGTCATAGAGAAGCTCATGACCGATAAAAGGAGAAATCTCCCTTTTGCCTTTTTTAGAAAGAGAGATTTTATTTTCCTGTTGTGCCATGCTTTAACTTACTCACACCTTGGGTCATACTGCCCAGTTTGCGAAGGGCTCTTCCCAGACGGTAACGGATGGTGCCTTGAGTGATACCGAGTCCCGCTGAGATGTCATCGTCTTCAATTTTAAGAATCTTAGACCAAATAACCGTAAGAAGCTCATCCTCGGAAGCGGATTTTTGGAATTCGCGCCAAGGGCCCAAATCCAATCCCTCCGGAATAAGCCAGCCGGATTCAACAGTCGTGTTCGGACGACCGCGAGCCACGCGGGCTTTATAGCGATCCCACACGGATTTCGTCGCCGCTACGATGGCCACGGAATTTTTTAAATCAGAATTGCGCTGCTTGCGAGCCCGACAAAGGGCTAGAGCTTGGGACGAGGCCTCTATCGCTTTTTGATCATCGAGCAAAGCAAAATAAAAGAACAAAGCGATAGATTGTACGTCGGCCTCAGTCATTGACACCTTATATTTACCAGAGCCCACTTTCTTGTGGGCCTTTTAACATACTAATCGACTGTGAGCTGTCTGAGAAGATCGAGCTGGTCGAGAACTTTACCAGATCCCATCACCACACAGCTCAATGGATCTTCCGCGATAGAAACCGGCAGACCGGTTCTTTCACGCAGCAGAACGTCCAGGTTCGCCAGCAAAGCGCCGCCGCCTGTTAATACGATACCATTATCAACGATATCAGACGCAAGTTCAGGAGGAGTTTTTTCCAAAGCCGTACGAACAGCATCGACAACTTCAGAGAGAGGATCCATCAAAGCATCGTTCACTTGCGAAGAAGTGATCTCGATAGTTTTTGGAGCGCCGGCGACAAGGTCACGGCCTTTGATCTCCATGGATTTTTCTTCTTCAAACGGATACGCATTACCAATTTGGATTTTGATGTTCTCAGCGGTTCTTTCACCGATGAGCAAGTTGAACTGACGACGAACGTAGTTCACGATCGCTTCATCAAATTTATCGCCGGCAACTTTGATGGATTTGCAGTACACGATACCGCCCAAAGAAATCACCGCGACACCTGTTGTACCACCGCCCATATCGACAACCATGTTGCCGGAAGGTTCCGTGATCGGAAGGCCCGCGCCGATCGCCGCCGCCATGGGTTCTTCGATCAAGTAAACTTCACGCGCGCCCGCGGATTGAGCGGCTTCTTTCACCGCGCGCTTTTCAACTTGAGTGATCCCGTAAGGAACGCAGATGATGATGCGTGGACGGATGAAAGATTTTTTCTCGCCGAGAGATTTTCCAATGAAATATTTCAACATGGATTGTGTGACTTCGAAGTCAGCGATCACACCGTCTTTGATCGGACGAATCGCGACGATGCTTCCGGGAGTACGTCCCAGCATGTCTTTGGCTTCTTTACCGACGGCAAGAACTCGGTTCTGCATTCCGCGATAATTTTTTTGTACGGCAACGACAGAAGGTTCGTCGAGAATAATGCCGCGTCCTTTGACGTAGACAAGGGTGTTCGCGGTGCCGAGGTCAATGGCAATATCGTTAGAAAAATAATCTTGAACTTTGTCAAAAAAACTCATGCTGGATCTCACTTTTCATCTCAAGTCTAGGAGTGATGAAAAGCAGAGTCAATGCAGATATTTAGACCCATCCCTCAGTTATTTTGACGCGACTGCGCAATCAAGGATCAACTCATTCCCGGTCTGACGTCCCAGGTAGCGCACCTTCAAACCTTCATTCAGAGATGAAGAAGCCTTCAATGTCTTATCCAAATCCAAGTCCACCGCTTCGATTTCGATACGTTCGTCTTGTCCGCCCACTGCAGGTTTGAGTCGAACGATCAAAGATTCATTGTGTCTGCCGCGGTAGATTTCTTTTTGGACGGTGTTGCGCAGATCCCAGGCAAAAACTTCTTCTTTCAAAAGCGGACGCTCCTGCATTCCGCCGCTGGAGTAGGAACAGCGCACACGACTTAGATCCGCCTTCGGTCTTTTAAACGACGGATGAGACACGCATGCTGCCTCGACCTCTTTTTCTAAACGATAGTTTGTCACGGTGAGATTGAGCTGTGAACCTAAACCGGAACTCACTGAAAAAGTGTCCACGCCTTTACGCTGTTGCAAAAGAATTTCTCCTCTTGCGGCTTGCGTTTGCGTCGCCGGCGTCATCGAAAAGATGGTGCGGCCATAGAGGCTTGTTCCGGAAAATAAAATATCGTACGACTGAGAGCGCTTGGTGCTCCAGAATATATCGCGAAAGTTTTGACTGCGCTGAGGCTTAAACGGATTGATGTTATCTAGAAAAGTACGATCTTTAAGATCCATTCCGTTTACAACGCAGCGAGCGGTGCTGGAAGCCGGAAGCATTCCGGGATTGACCGCTTGGCCGCCGGTGCATTGACGATTGTAGTTTTCTAAGCGCAACTCGCGCGCGCAGTTGGCGTTAAGAGCGTCATCCAAGAGAGCATTGCAATAATCTTTTTTCGCGGAAAAACTGTGTTTGCCGGTCGTGCAACCATTGAATTTGTATTCGTAAGTGAACTCACTCACCGTGCCGACAGTGGGGACCGGAGGCGTGCTTTGCGGCGTTACCGGCTGAACCGGCAACTGACTTCCGCCATTCGAGCAAGCGCTAAGAACCAACGTGAGAATTGTCATCGCTAAAGGCAAACGCATGGGTACGACCTCCTACGGCCAACACCGCCAATAGTTCAAAGAACCTGCCACCCTGAAAGAGGCCTATTTTTCGAGAGGAATCCCCAGTGGTTAAAAGTTTGACAGTCGGTCCGCGCGCAGAGCGTTTTTTTGTCAATCACAGGCTCCCCGATAAATTTGCTTTTATTTGCCCAAAATCAATTTTATCGTGTCAGTTTATGCCTCTACTGCGTTGCGCTTTTCTACTGCTGACTTTCATTTTTTCCGGTGTGGGATATGCCGCGAAAACACGAGTGCAAACACCTTGTTCTGAAGTGCAAATTGAATCCAGCGAAGATATTCATCTGTCCAAAACCGAGCGCAAATGGATCTGCGGCGACGGTGACAGTCCGGCGTGGAAATTCATTCCTCCCTGGCAGGCGCGCTTTTTTCTAAAATCTTTCTTGCAACAGCGCGGTTTTCATTCTCCGCAGTTTGAAGTCATTAACGACAGGCTGATTGTACGAACCGGCGAAAAAACTTTTCTGCAAGATTGGAAGTTTTTGAACGAGCCGCCGGGTTTTCATTCAGAAAAGCGCCGTAAATTAAAAGGTCAGCCGCTCACGCCGAAACTTTTAGACGAGATCGAAGCGTGGAGCAAAGTGCGTCTGCAAACTTTGGGATATCCTTGTCCTGAAGTCACGGTGCAAGCGGTTCCGGCAACGTCTTCGGTGACAGTGCAACTGGAGCCCGGTGAGGCCTATCTTTTTCCCTCCACTGAGAAAGTCACCACTCGCGACTCGGGAAGAACGATTTCGATTGAGCGCTTTGCCGCGTTTCTGCCACAACAAAGATTCGACACCCGGCTTTTGCAATTAACCGGCAGCCGCATGGTTTTGGATGAATATCATCTTAGCGCTTACTTTGAAACAAAGTGCCTTCCGCAAGGTGAGTTGCAAATTGTTCCGCGCCTGGTGACCGGAGATCCGCAGCTGATTTCCGCAGGTGCGGGATTCAACACTGAGGTTGGCGCCATCGCTCAGGTCCGCTATAAGCACACGCAATTGGATGAATCGGGAAGCTCGTTTGAGAGCAAACTTTTTCTTTCTTTCCGTCAGCAGACTTTTGAAAACAGTTTTCAAATTTACAACGGCCCTCCTTACCAGGATCGCAGTTTTTGGAAACCGCAGTTCAATATCCGTAACGACATCGAAGAACAGTACAAATCTTTCACCACAGAGCTGGGGGTGCAGTGGGGTTTTACTCATGAGTTTGAGAATTTCTCCTCACTTCTGCAGCTGGGTCCATTTTACACTTACACAAATACAGAGCGCTCCGACAGCAATGAAATCTTTCGCAGTGTCACTTCCAATGCGGAAGTTTCTTTGCAAAGCCATGATTACGAATACTACATGGGTGAGCCGCGGGACGGCTGGTTGATTTCATCCGCCCTTCGCTCCGCTTATGAAAATCTGGGTGCCGATCAAACCTTTCATCAATGGACTTACCAGCAGCAAAATCTTTGGAATCTGAATGATTGGGAACCGCCGTTCCTTATTCTGGGCTGGCGTTTTAAAGCGGGCACTTTCATTATGAGCGACAGTTCGCGCTTTTTTTCCGACGTGCCTGACAGTCAGAAATTTTTCCTTGGTGGTGACAGCACGTTACGCGGATTTTCCCGTAAGCAGATTCCTGTCGACGGCTTAGGGTCGGCGACATTCTTATATCAGGGCTTTGAACTGCGTGCGGGAGACATTTTTCCTTACAAACTTCAGCCTTTTGTTTTTATCGATATGGGTTGGGAAAGTGCGGAGGTCTTCACTTTAAATCGCACGCTTTATTATTCTCCAGGTATTGGTATCCGCTGGTCTTCCTTTATTGGACCGGTGCGCGCAAGCCTTGCGCAAGGGCAGACATTGTACGCCGATGGAGTTGATATTCCACCGCACTGGCAGGCTTACGTCAGTTTAGGAAGGGAGTTTTAAATGAAGAAGATTCTTTTAATTCTCTTCGGACTGATTTTAATTCTTATTCTGGTTTTGGTGGCTGTGTGGTTCAATCTCGGCTGGATTTTGAACGAAGAAAATCTTCGTCGCGGCCGCGATGCCGCTAAACTTGATTTGCAATGGGAAAAGCTGGATCTCGAGGTGCAAAACCGCGGCTGGAACGGCAAATTTCTTTATTTGCAGTCTCAAAACCTCTGCCTCCGCCACCCTCGCCCGCACATTGATATCTGTCTGCAAACAGTGCATGTGGAGTTTGAACTTTATTTAAAATTAACAAAACCTTTCGCGGAAGTGCGCGATCTGATTTTGGAAACTACGAGCAGCAAGGTCTTGGTTGAAATTCCGGAAAAGAAAGAAGAACCCGTTAAACCATTTCAGTGGCCTCGTCTGGAGTTAGGACCTTTAGATTCGTTTCTTGCTAAGTACCTGGCACTGATTCCTCAAGACGCCATTAAAAAAATAGATGTGCATGTGCCATCCGCGCAAATCATTTTATTGCCGGATACGACGATTAAAGCCTCCGCGGATCTGCAATCTCCTGGTGATAGGGTTACCGTGCGGGCTAATACTGAAATCGGCATAAAAGCAGAGCCTTTTTTAAAAGCCGGCCTGCAAGCGGAGATGAGCTTGCGCTCCCCTGCAAGGCTTGACGGACAAGGGCGCGTGGAGCTGCCAAAGCTACCACTGGCTGTTGATTTCAAACTTTCATGGCTGGATGTCCTCCAACTCACGGCTGACTCACAAATGCAGTTTAAGAAAACCAAAATCAAAGCAAGCCTCAAAGCGGAAGCTCGTAAAGAACTTTGGAAGCTGGGTCTTGTATCATCGGTCACGGATCCACGGCTTCCTTTTAAAGAATTCGCGGTTCATGATTGCAATCTCAACATCAAAGTCTCGAAAGGTGTGCCGTCGTCTGTAGATTGGCCGTGTATTGCCGAAGCTTCTAAAATTAGAAAACTTCCGCTGAAAGGGCTTCCGGATTCATTGCGGGCGCATTTCCAAGTGCGTTCGCCCTTGCAATTCGCTAAGGATATTTTTAAAGCGTCTCCGCAATTAGAGATTCGCATGCAAGAAGAGCCTTTGGTACGTCTTAGCGCTGACGGAAAAGCTCAGACGGAAATAGATTTAACTCATAAAAAATTAAATCACTTGCGGGTAGAACAATTGGAAGTCCTTCTCGATGTGCCCGGCCTGGAAAATTGGCAGAAGCTTTTAAAAAAGAGCGCGTGGTCCTTACCGGCACCTTTGCACGTCTTAAAAGGACCTTTGCAACTTAAAGTTTCCGGTGAGCCCACAGATATTTTAAATAAAGTCTTTGATATCCACAGCACTCTTATGACGGATCTCACCAGTCCACGCCAGGCGCTAAAAACAAACTCCCAGGTGAATTTGCACGTGGATTTGCAAAAGCCGTTTATTTCCATGGACGGTGATGTAGCGCTGAAAGAGATCACTCTGGAACTGCCTTACCTAGGATTTGAAACGCCCCCGCAGTTCAAACCGGACGGTCGTTTTGTGAGAGAAGTAAAAACTGTGAAGAAGAAAACCGGGCCGCCTGTTTTTGCCATCAAAGATCTCGCCTTGCACACGGAGGAGAAACCCATTCGTTTGCATACGCGGCTTTTGGATGAACCAATTCCTCTGCACGTGAAATACCGTATTCAGAATACAAAATCCATCTCTGGAATTGTTTCTATTGGAAAAATGAATGTCGAGGTTTTCAAAAAGAAAGCCGTCGTTGAAAGATTCAATATAAAAAAATATCCCGACTCCACCGTGCAAGACTTGGACGGCTTGATCACGCATAAAACTTCGGAAGTGAAGATTGAAATTTTAATTGTCGGTACTACGGAAAAACCGCACGTGGAGCTTTTAAGTGATCCACCTTTAAGCCGTCAGCAGATTATTTCGATCTTGCTGTTTAATAAATCCCTGCAAGAACTCACCGATGAAGACAAAAACACCGCCGGGCAATTGGATCAGGCGCTTTTATCAGAAGCATTTGGCCTCGCCTCCCTGTTCTTATTATCTTCCACGCCGATTGAAAGCGTTTACTTTGATCCAAGAACGCAGAGTTACACCGCGCGGGTACGTCTGGATGATAATACATCTTTGTCAGTGGGATCTAATTTTGAAAGCTCTCAACAGTTCACCTTGCGCCGCCGCTTGGGCGGGCCGTGGAGTGTATCCACAGAATTACGGCAGACGGACAACGCTGATGATATTATTACAACCTTGATCGAATGGTTTAAGCGCTTTTAGAAGTGCTTTTTCCACTCGACTTCGTGAGCCATATACTCCGTCAGCTTGTGCATTTCATCTTTAAGCTTAGCATCGTTCCAGCCGAGCTTTTCTTGAAACACGCGACCGATTTCTTCCAAGTGCTTCACGCCATGATTGCGATCGGCAAGGAACAAAGGCACACGGCGAGCGTAGAAATCACTCATGTGCAGACACATGGTGGCATCAATCGCTTGCGCAGCCTCCAACTGCCAGTAAGTGTACTTTTCTGGATACTTGTGCAAGATCTCTTGCGCTTCCAATCCATAACGCTCAGTCAGCAGACGAATTTCCGCCAAAGGGCGTCCCGTCTCTTGAGCCCAAGCATCTGAAAGACTTTGCGCTTGGTTAAAGGCATCGACACTCGTGTACTCGTTCAACGGCACTGCCGTGTCTTTTTTAGCGAACTTCACGCGCTCTTCCAGAGAGAAACTCTCTAAAGCTCTCGTCACGGTCTGCTCGCACATCAAACGATAGGTCGTGTATTTCCCACCAGCAACAAAAGTGATCCCGCGCGGATCATGAATGATGGTGTGCTCACGACTGGTTTTTCCCTCTGTCGCAGATTCATCCTTCACTAAAGGACGGACTCCTGCGTAACTTGCAATCACATCGTGGGCGGTGATCGCTGCTCCCGGAAAATAATGATCGGTAATCGACAAAAGATAACGGACATCTTCCGGCGTCGCTGTTACGTTTTCCGGTGCCTCTTTGAAATCCGTATCCGTTGTCCCGATAATAATCATTTCGTGGCGAGGAATACCAAAAACAATGCGATCGCTTTTTTCCGCCGCCATCACAACGGCACTGGAGAGAGGCAGACGGTGCTTCGGCAAAGTGAGATGAATGCCTTTTGTGGGACGAAGAATCTTTTTCCAGTCTTTGAGAAGTGTTTCACCCAAAGTGTCCGTCCAAGGACCCACGCTGCTGATCACGTGACGGGCTTTGATCGCAAACTTTTCTTTGCTGATTTGATCTTCGCAAGTAAGCGCGGTGATTTTGCCTTCGCTAAATTCCGCTCCGGTGGCTTTGACATAGTTGGCACACACGGCGCCCAGCTCGTTGGCCGAGCGCATGGTTTCGTGCACCAAGCGGTCATCATCCATGTAAGCGTCGGAATAGATATAAGAACCCAGAAGATCTGTGGAACGAATTGCCGGCATTCTATTGAGAGATTCTTTGGCATTCAAACGCTCGTGCATTTCCGGCGCTTGAAACAAAGACAAGGCATCGTACAGCCACATGCCCAGGCCCATCTTGAACATACCCACACGGCTGTCTTTATAAAGCGGAATCATAAAGCGCAGTGGATGCACCAAGTGCGGTGCCATTTCAAAAAGACGGGTCCTTTCGTTCAAAGCTTCAAAAACAAGTTTGAACTCCATGTTTTCAAGATAACGAATTCCGCCGTGAATGAGTTTGCTCGACTTGGACGACGTGCCGGAAGCAAAGTCACGGGCTTCGATCAGGGCGACGGACATACCGCGAGCCGCCGCATCGCGAGCGACTCCAGCACCGTTGATTCCTCCCCCGATCACCACCAGATCAAATTCCTGAGCCTTCATCTTGTTGATATTCTGGATACGATTCACGAAAGAGAAATTTTTCATCGCCTATCCTTTCGTTGTTTTCACCGAAAGTGTTCCCGGCTGCCAGTTCTCAGGCCTGAAAGCCTTGATAGAGTTCGGCACACCGTTGTCATTGGGGAAATAAACTCTTTGCAGATGTTTTTCCCGTCCTAATTTGTAGGCCAGCTCACAAAGTTCATCGCGCGCTTGCAAAGAGCAATGCTGAACATGCTCGACCCACAATGATTGCGTGTGGCCGTCGAGGAATAAAAGCGGCTGAGCGATGAAATACCCCATGAGTTTATTATTTTCCTCATCGCGAGCCAGGAAACTCCAGCCCAAGGAAATATAGTGATTCAAGGCCTCAACGCGGAATTTGGAATTCCAATGTGCCATCATCCGTTCGGTCTCATCAGGATACGCTTCCTGAAGTTTTCTGTTTTCCAGATCTAAAATGTCCTGCAAATCTTCCGCTTGGATTACACGGCAAAAAAGGCTCATGGCCTGGGGTCTCCTTGTCATTTTCCTGTTCCTATTTCATACTAAGAGAGTATGAAATACAAAGACTATTCCACCGACATTTGGAACCGCTTAAATACGACACTGGACCAAGTTTTAAAAGAAGATTCTGCGCCAGTAGCGGCTTTTGATGCCGACGGGACTTTGTGGGATATCGACCTGGGTGAAACCTTCTTTCACTACCAGATAGACAACAAACTCATCGAACTCCCGCCTCATCCTTGGGAACACTACGAAGCCATGAAGGCCGAGGACCCGCGCAAAGCCTACTTGTGGCTGGCGCAGGTTTGCCGGGGCATTAAACTCGAGCAGATACACCAGTGGGCCGAAGACGCTGTTAAAGCCCAGGAACCTCTCCCGCTTTTTTCTGAGCAAAGAAAACTGATTGAGCTTTTTCTATCCAAAGGCGTGAAAGTCTACGTGGTGACGGCGTCAGTGAAATGGGCCGTGGAGCCAGGTGCGGAAAGACTGGGTCTTTCCAAAGATCACGTTATCGGTATTGAAACTTTGGTGAATAACGGGGTCGTGACCGACCAACAAAAAGGTCTGATCACCTACCGTCAGGGCAAAGTCGATGCTTTGTTGGAAAAAACCCATGGTAAAAAACCGTTTTTTGCTTCCGGCAACACCATGGGAGATTATCAGCTTTTGCAGGTAGCCACGCATACAAGTCTTGCCGTAAGTGCGGCGGCTCGTGATGACCGTCTCTTTAGAACAGAATTAGAGCTGCAGCAAAACGCCGAAAAATTCGGCTGGCTTGCTCATCGTTTTGTGTAACAAAACACGAATAGACCAAAATAAAAAGCCCCTTGTTTCCAAGGGGCTTTTTATTTTTAAATTCGAGAAGACTTAGGCTTTGCCGACAACCTTTTCAAGATCGGCGATTTCTTTAGGAACAGACGATGTCATGTTCTCAGAACCGTTGGAAGTCACACGGATGTTGTCTTCAATACGGATACCGATACCACGGTACTTCTGAGGTGCTGAAGTGTCTTCCGCAGGGATGTAAAGACCCGGCTCAATCGTAAAGCACATATTGGCTTCGATTGGGCGTGGCTCGCCTTTTTTAAAGTACAAACCAGCGTCATGCACATCCATACCCAGCCAGTGGCCGATACCGTGCGGATAGTATTTCTTTTGCGCCAAAGACTGAATCAAATCGTCTTTACGGCCGGAAAGAAGACCCAACTCCAGCATAAGATCCGTCAGCAAGGACGTTCCCATGTCATGAAGCTCTTTAAAGACGATGCCAGGTTTAACAAAATCAATAATCGCTTTTTGAACTTTCAAAACACCTTCGTAAACTCGCGCCTGTTCGTCTGTGAATTTTCCGCTCACAGGGAATGTGCGAGTTATATCTCCGGTATAATAGTTATATTCAGCACCGGCATCGATTAAAAGCAGATCGCCATCTTTACAGATTTGATCGTTGAAGTTGTAGTGCAAAGTCGTCGCTGCATTTCCGGAAGCTACGATGTAGTTATAACCCTCACGCGCAGAACCCTTCATAAAGAAATGATGCGCCAGAACCCCTTGAACCTGGCGCTCTGTCACTCCAGGGCGAGTGAAACGCATCGCTGCCAAGTGCGCTTGTGCGGAAATTTCACACGCTTCACGCAATTGAGTCAGTTCAAACTCAGACTTCACCAAACGCATTTCGCCAAGCAAAGTGTCGGCGTCATGGATGGAAAGAAGACCGTAACCTGTACGACCCTGCATTTGCTTTACAGTTTCCAGAACAGTCTGCATTTGGTGGTCGACTTCAGGGTTTTTATAAAGACGGTAGTAAACGCGGTCGACTTCTTTCAAAAGAGTCGGCGCCACTTTGGTGAATTCATCAATTGGATAGGCCTTATCGACTTTGAACTCACGCTCACAGCCTTCCGGTCCATAGCGGAAACCATCCCAGGTTTCTCTTTCAGGGTCACGGCGGCGCACGAACATCACAGTTTCAGGTTTCAGTCCCGGACGGAAGATCAAAATGGATTCCGGCTCTTCCCAGCCTGTAAGGTAAAACAAATTGGAATCTTGGCGATACGGAAAGTGCACATCGTGATTGCGGATGTGTTCCGGATGAGCCGCCACAACAAGAGCCGCTCCAGGAATTTCCTGCGCCACTTTTTTTCTTCTTTCAGCGAAAACATTCATATCAAAAACGGGTTTTCTCATGTGTTCTCCTACAAGCCCCATTTGCGAGTCAGCGTCTTAAGCTGGCGAGCGGCGGACTCCGCTCCTTTATTCATAATCTCGCGGCGTTTATCGAAATCCATAATACCATAGTTCCCCGTCTCAAGCGAGACGACTGTGTCAACTCCCGGCAAAGGCTTATTATACAGACCCGCGATCTCACTCCATAAGACGTTGTCGGTCGCCGTGGCGTCCAAAGTGTACGGCTTTGCCCCACCCGGTGACTGCAGAACGTTGACTAGCACAATGTAATTAGCGCCTTTAGAGCGCAGGTAGTTCGCGATCGCTGTGACATCGCGCACACCGGAAACACTGTTTTGGTAAGGTTTAAAGAATGGCGGATAAGCCATGCACATATACATGAGTTGATCTAAGCCCCCGCGGTTCATCATGTAGACCTGATTCTTTTTAAAATTGTAAGAAGGGCATGTGAATGGCAGGCGGAAGTCTTCGACTTTCATGCGGTTGAATGCGGTGCCGACGAAATCTTTAAGAACGGTGACGTCATTGTTCTTGCTCACGGAACCGAGCAGAGATTTTTTAATCACGTCTTCGTCTTTAAGTTTGAACATCTGCCATTCGACATCGTTGGCTTGTTCACGGCTGGCGTAAAGAGCCGCCATGGGAGCCGCAAATTCAACCCCGGCGATGGCCTGCACAGGAACTTTCGCCCGCATCAGTTCATGCAAGAATCCAATGTGCGCGTAAGTTTTCGCTCCGCCTGCGCCCAAAATAATTCCGATACGAGGCATGGTGGGAATAACCGGAGCCGGTGGTGGCGGAGGTGTAGGAGCTTCACTGACAGGCCCTTCTTCCTCAACCAGAGGAGGAACTGGAGTCGGAGCTTGAGGAGTTTGCGGATGAACGACCGGAGGTTTCGGGTGTTGGCCTTTACGAACATCTTCACGCGTGCGTAAAGATTGGCAGCCCGCCAAAAAGATCAATGAGGAAATCAAACCCAGTGAAAATATCAGTCTCATTGTTTCTCCTTTTTTTGAGCGTAGACGAAAAATTCTTTGTTTCCGTCTTTACCCAGAATCGGTGAAGAAAAATAATCCAGAACGTGGAAAGAGTTTTCTTCGCAGACTTTGCGGATCTTTTTTTCAACGTCAGCAAAAAGACCGCTGTCCTTGACTATACCCCCCTTTGCCAGACCGTCAACGCCGACTTCAAATTGCGGTTTAACCAGACTTAAAAGACGGCCTTCAGTCTTAAGGAAAGAACTCAGCTCAGGAATAATAAGCGAAATAGAGATAAAAGAGACATCCATCACGATCAGATCGAATTTTTCCGCGGGAACGGATTGCTGAACGAACGTTTCATGGGACAGATTGCGGGCATTGATGCCCTCAATAACTTTCAAGCGCGGATTCTTTAAAAGCTGGGGATGAACCTGGCCATGCCCGACATCCACACCAAGAACAAACTCCGCCCCTTTTTGCAAAACACAATCAGTGAAGCCGCCGGTGGAAATACCAACGTCCAAAACTTTCAAACCTTGCACGGACAACTGAAGATGTTCTAAGGCGCCTTCAAGTTTAAGTCCGCCCCGCGAAACAAAACGGTTGGCGGGCCCCGCTTCCACCGTGACCGCGGCATCTTCGGTCACAGCAAGGCTTGCTTTTTTAAGTTCTTTTTTCTGCGCGCCTTCATTGAGAAAAACCTGCCCGGCCTCGATCAGCTCCTGCGCATGAGTGCGCGAAGATGCCCATCCCTTTTCAACAAGGAAGACATCCAGGCGTTTTTTAGAAGCAGTCGGCTTTCCGTTCATTCGAGCTTAGTGATTTCGCGAAATATTGAAATTGATAAGGTATTCAAGCAGGGCGGCTTCGGAAGAAACCTTGTGCAACTCTGCGAGAGCTTTATTGCTGACTTCTTGGAGGTATTTTTTGGTGTCTTCCAAGCCCAGGATGCCTGTGAAGCTGCGGGCGTCTTGATCTTTTTCACCGTGATCGAGAATATCGTCAGCGACTTGGAACGCAAGACCCAGGCCTTCACCGAACTGGCGCAGGCTTTCGATATCGGAAGGACGGGCTCCCGCAATCACGGCAGCACCTTCGACAGCGACACGGATCAGGGCGCCTGTTTTAAGAAGATGCAAATGCGTCAGCTCTTCTTTGGAGAATTTCTTTTGTCCCGCACGCAGGTCGATGGCTTGTCCGCCGACCATGCCACGGATTCCCGCGGCTTCTGATAACAATCGCGAAAGAGCGCCGGCCAAAAAAGTTGTGTCACTGTAGCTTTCAGCAATAAGAAGAAATGCTTCGGTTAAAAGTGCGTCTCCCGCGAGCAAAGCAAAATCTTCGCCGAAAACTTTGTGATTGGTGGGCTTTCCGCGGCGGACATCATCGTTGTCCATGCACGGCAAATCATCGTGAATCAAAGAGTAGGTGTGAATCAGTTCGACGGCGGTTGCAAAAGGCAGAACACGCTCGCGCTCGCAACCGAACAGCTCGCCGACTAACAACGACAAAACGGGACGAAAACGTTTTCCGCCGTTGGTGGCGGAATAAAGCATGGATTTACGCAATTCCGCAATGGCTTCACCTTGAGGCAAGGACATCGCGGAAAGGTATTTTTCCACGTACTGGTTGACGATCTCAACCCGTGCTGCAATTTCCTGATCCAGTTGAATCGCCAAGTCCAAATTAGTTTTCCTCGGGAGAAAAATCCGTCATCACCGGCGTGCCATCCGCGCTTACAGACATCAAAAGTTTCACTTTTGTTTCGGCATCATTCAAACGCTGGTGACACTCGCGGGAAAGTTTTACGCCTTCCTCAAAAAGTTTGAGAGATTCATCCAGAGCCAGATCGCCTTTTTCCATTTTTTGTACGATCTCTTCCAAACGGCTGAGTTTCTTTTCAAAATCCATCATTCCTCCTTGGCGCTGTCGACCACGGCCGTCAGCGCACCTTGTGCCAGGCGAATGTCAATCTTGTCGCCTTTTTGAACCTGGCTGGCTGATTTAATAACTTCTGTGTTTTTAGTCACAATTGAATAGCCGCGCTCCACCACCTTCAGGGGACTGAGGCTGTCCATCATCGCCATCAGGCGTGACAGAGCCGCTTTCTTTTTCTCCATCGAGAATAACAAAGCTTTTTCTGAACGCGATCTTAAATAAGCGAGATCTTTCTTGCGTTGCTCGATAAGTTCTTGCGGATCGCCCAGCTTTTCACGCAAAAGATCAATACGATGGCGGCGTTCCGCCAGACGACGGCTCATCGCCATTTCCATGCGGTTGAGCAAATCGTCATTACGCAATTGCAGGTCTTGCAAGCGGCGCTGTGGATCAACAAGTCGCTTGGAAAGACCGGTGATTTTTTCTAACAAATGTTTGAACTTTTTTTCTAAAGAGAAAAACAGCAAACGCTCCAAAGCATCGATACGATTGCTCAGTTCACCGGAGCTTTTCGCCACAAGCTCAGCGGCTGCCGAAGGTGTCGGCGCACGCAAATCCGCGACAAAATCCGCGATAGTAAAATCAATTTCATGCCCAACCGCGGAAATCACCGGCACGGGGCTCGCCGCGATCAAACGCGCCAAGGCTTCATCGTTGAAGCACCACATGTCTTCAATGGAACCTCCACCGCGACCTACGATCACGACATCCACGCCTGGTAATGCCATGGCTTTTTTGAAAGCTTCACGCAGTTGCGGAGCCGCCGCTTCGCCTTGAACCAGCGTCGGCACCACCGTCACTTGAATCGAACGCGCACGACGAGAAAGAACATTAAGAATATCACGGATCGCCGCTCCTGTCGGAGAGGTCACAATGGCGATATGACGAGGAAATGTAGGAATCGGTCTTTTTCGCGTGGACTCGAAAAGTCCTTCCGCTTTAAGTTTAGCTTTGAGCTGCTCAAAAGCTTTTTGCAAAGCCCCCGCACCCACGGGTTCCATCATGTCACAGACGAGCTGATAATTTCCGCGCGGCTCGTAAACTGAAATGCGACCGCGCACAAGAACTTCCATGCCGTCTGCGGGTTTGAACTTTAGACGCATGTTATTTCCACGGAACATCACCGCGGTGACTTGCGATTTAGCATCTTTCAAAGAGAAATAAAAATGTCCGGAAGTGTGCGCTTTGAAATTGGAGATTTCGCCTTTCACCCACACCATGCCGACTTGCCCCTCAAGGAGCTGCTTGATGTAAATGTTGAGTTGCTCAACAGAAAGAACGGAAGGCTCGTTACCTTTAGCCGAAGTTTCTCCCAAGCTCATTTGAGCTGCGAGTTCAGTTTTGCGAAGAGCTTGGTTCGTTACGTCTGACATGGGAGTTCAAGCTAATATCCTCCCCCGTCCGAGTCAATACATACAGAGTCAGTCTAGAGGGCAGAATACCAGACGTTTTGCGCGGCCCACAGACCACCTACGAAGAAACACACCCAGCCCAGCGTTTTATGACGGGAGAGGCTCTGAAACGCTTGTCCCATGCGCTCTTGGCCGAGGCGCACTAAAACCGGGTTCTCCAACACAAGAACCATCAAGAGTCCATAGAAAAAAACGACGAACGGAAAAATAAAATCGAGCTTTTCTGGTGTCATAAGCATTTTATCGGCGCTTTACCGGAAAGTAAGAGTCCGGTTTCATTGACGGGTTTGAAAGACATGATAGAATGGCAATCAGAGGTTCGAAGGCGTAAAGCTCATCGAAATTAAACCTTACAAGCATATTATTGGGGACTGTCCCTGACAATGGTGTGCAAGCTCAGCTCGTACTGAGAAGCCTAAAGTTGTTATCATGGTCACCCACCTTAGCTAAAACAGGTTTATGTTTCAGAGTAGCCATCGGGCCTTTTTTTATTTTCAATTCTGAGTTTTCTCATTCTAAGACATCCTTGCGAGCCGCTTTCTAATTAGGAAAAACAGCTTCTCTCTCTGAGACAGTCCTGCAAAAAACTTCGTCGTTTTGAGAAAAACTTTGAACAAGTTTTATCGCTCTCTCGCGTTCAGTGACCCGTCCGCAACTCCGATAAGTTCTACATGAACTTAACTTGGATATTTGCGGCTGCTTTCAGCATGCTCACACTCTTTCTTTCTGCCTGCGGCGGCAATTCGTTTCAGGGAAATGACTTCTCATCTCGAGGACCCGCGTCCTCGGAACCCGCGTATTACGGTAAACCCACGGACGTGACCAATGGTTTGCGTGTGCAGATGAAGGCTACATTTTTGTATCGCGTTCTTAATTTCTCAACAGATCCGCTGCAAAGTTCAAATAATGGCCTTGGAGCTGTGACTTCGTCAGCACTGCCGATTCCCTTCGCGGAATTTCACATTTACGATTCTGCTGGAAACCGCGTTCAACAAGGCGAGACCAACACTAACGGCATTGCGGATTTTTATATTCCAAAAACCGCGGGCACTTACACACTTAAAGTTTTCTCGCGCGCGCTGAACGATTATTTAAAAATCAGCGTTCTTGAGGATATCTACAATAACAGCCCTTATTCTATTTCCAAAGACTTCACGGTTACATCCTCTGATATCACTTTAGGTTCTAAAGATCTAACCAGTGACCCTGTTGTCGCACAGGCCGATGAAAACATTTCCTCGAAAATTGAAGGCGGTGCTTTCAATATTTTTTACGACATTCTCCTCGCTAATGAATTCATTCGCCGCAACATCGGCAAGAACAATGGCGGAACTCCCTCTACGGATATTAATAAATGGTGGGTCGCTGATAAGGTGACCGTGTATTGGAAAGCGGGATTTAATCCTTACACCTATTTCAACTCTTCCGCTCCCCTATCATTCTATTCACCTGGCGAAAGAAAACTCTATATTCTTGGCGGCGTTAACGGCGACGTGAAAGCCGCTGACACCGATCACTTTGATGATTCAGTGATCTTACATGAGTACGGTCATTTTCTCGAAGACGCCTACGGACATTCCGAATCTCCCGGCGGATCACATAACGGGAATTTTATCATTGATGCCCGCCTAGCATGGAGCGAGGGCTGGGCCAACTTCTTACAGTCGGCTGTTCTCACAGGTGCTGATGCCAAGTACAATTCAGCCAGTGAGGATCGTCTCCCCACGAACAAGCGCTATCAGTATTACATCGACAGCTATGGTTATAAAGGCAGCGGCCGCAGTGCGGGCTTAAATATTTATTTCAATCTTGCAGCGGATGGAAGTGTAAGCACCGAGCCGGATAGTGTCTATTCAGATCTTCCAGGCACAGGAACTTTCCGTGAAGTATCCATTGCAAGAACTCTTTATAAAGCGACACGTGGAACAACTCAGGCTTATGCGACATCGAAATACGGCGGAGGCGTGTCCTTCACGAATATCTGGAAAGCTTTTGCCGGAGAAAATACCACAGGAAACAACCGCTCAAATCCTCTGCGCTATAGCTTAAGAAACTCGTTACTGTATCCCATTCCTAGCATTGGTCTTTTTAACTGGCTGCTTGTGCAGAACTCGGTCTCCAGCACCACTTGGGATGACATTCTCACCGAAGAAAAACAAAACAAGAACACCAAAGACTACGCTTATTACCTGAGTGTGGGAACCTGCTCCGGAGTAGCCTTCAACGGAGGCTCCATGGAAATGACGATGGGCTCTTCCACCATCAAACGCTCCAACCAGCAAAAGAACAATGACTTCTATTTGTATCTCCACGATGGAAACGCGGCGACGCTTTCGATGACTTACTCCAAAGATGAGACTGGTGGCACGACAGCTCCCGACTTGGACCTGATTCTCTACTACGGCTCTTACGTTTATTTCGAGGACGATTACTGGTACGGCGGCTACAGCTCCCCGTACGTCGCAAAATCCAGTCGCAACGTGGGTACTCTGACAGAGAGTATTAATCTCAGCGGACTGCCAGCAGGCTTTTATATCTTAAACGTGAAGATCAACGCTTATAACAAAAACAGCTCACAGATGAACGGCATATCGACTTACAAACTCTACAAGGATGGCTCTCAAATATGCGGAACAGAACGGCCTTAACCCTTTTACTGGGTCTTATATTCGGAATCTCGGGAGCAGCTTACGTCTCCAACAAGGAAAAAAAGCTGCGCAATCCCTCTTCCGTTGAAGAAAAGAAAAAACCTTGGATGCCGGCTCCGATCGGCAAACACTTGGCTCTTTTGAAAGTGGAAATTCAGCAACCCGAAAATCTGCCGGACGAAGGAAATGACGAAGTCACCGTTGTCGGAAGAATTCTTGTCACTCAAGACTTACAAGGTGATCTCACTTACAAATGGTCCTTGCCTGAAGATGTTCAAGTTGTTGAGGGCCACACGAGCGATGCTCTTCCCGGCGTGAAGGCGGGACAAGTCGTTGAAGTGAAACTCACCGTGACAGGCTTTAATAAAGAAAAACAAAAATTGATCTCTCTGCAGGCCCATGCGCAAAGAGGCGATCAAGTTCTAGGAAATTCCGCTGTTATCGCCAGCCGCCCTGAGGACACGTGGGAAGCTGTGGCTCCCGATATGAAGAAATCCGCCGAAGAACAACTCAGCGGTGGACGACCAGGACGCTAGGTCCTTCGGCCGTCAACGCATTGTAGACAGAAAAAAGTACCAGGAACCTTAGACTGGGATGACTTCGATATTTGGGTTGAATTGATCGCGCAGGATTCCTTCGATGGCCATCAAAGTTCCTGACGTTGCACTTGGACAAGTTCCGCACGCGCCTTGATAGAACACGTACAATTTATTGTCTTCGTACTTCACGACATCCAAATCACCACCATCGCCTTGCAAACCAGGACGGACTGTGTGATCGAGAATTTCTTCGATCTGTTGCACTTCCGGAGGCAGATTCGCGCGACGCATTTTCTTTTCATCCAAAATCGTTTGATTCGGATTGTGCGCCGGCATGCGCGTTTGAATCACGGAGCAAACATTTTTTTGAATCTCTTCCGGATCGGCATCAAAGTTGTGCGTGATCGTGATGACGTTCTGGAAGAAATGCACCTGGCGCACACCTTCCACCTGGAACAAAGAAGACGCCAAAAGACTTTGATCGGCCTCTTTTGGATCGGCGTACGTCGCCTTGCCTTCGTTCAAAACAGGGCGGTCCAAAACGAATTTCCACGCGTTGGGATTGGGGGTTGCCTGAATTCGAATGAGAACATCTTGGGTGCTCATAACAACATCTCCCGGGCTTTTGCCACGGCCTTTACTAAAGCATCAATATCTTCATGATTATTATACACGGAAAGCGAAGCGCGCACAGTCCCCGGGATTCCAAATCTTGCCATCAGCGGCTGAGTGCAATGATGACCCGCGCGCACAGCGACACCTTCTTGATCCAAAATCTGCCCCACATCTGAATGATGAGCGCCTTTCAGATTAAAAGAAATGATCGGCCCCTTATTCGCCGCCGTTCCGAATATCTTCACATCCGGAATCGCGAGCAGTTTGGCTGTGGCCGTTTTTAAAAGTTCCATTTCATAGTTATGGATCTTTTCAAAACCGATGTTTTCCACAAAATCAATCGCCGCATGCAGACCGACGGCCCCTTCGACATGCGGAGTCCCCGCTTCAAAACGGAAAGGCACATCGTTGTAAGTGGTTTTTTCCAGAGTGACTTTGGCAATCATGCTGCCGCCACCCTGATAAGGTGACATGGTCTCAAGAATTTCTTTTCTCCCGAACACAACGCCTTGGCCGAAAGGACCAAAGAGTTTATGCGCGGAAAACACAAAGAAATCGCAACCGATGTCTTGCATATTTACTTTCACTTGCGAAACGATCTGCGCACCGTCAATCAGAACTTTAGCACCCACATCGTGAGCCAAAGCGGTGAGCTTTTTCATGTCGGTGTTGGTGCCCAGGACATTCGAACACGCCGTGAACGCCACCATTTTTGTTTTGGAAGAAAGCTTGGCTTTGAAATCTTCAACATCAAGCTCACCGTTATCCAAAATACGCGCGGCAAGAACTTTCACGCCTACACGCTCGGCCAGCATCTGCCAAGGAACGATGTTCCCGTGATGTTCCATCTCAGTGATGAGAATTTCATCGCCGGCTTTCAGGTGAGTCTGTCCCCAGGAATGCGCCACCAAGTTCACACCCTCGGTCGTACCGCGCACAAAAACAATTTCTTCCGCGGAAGAAGCGCCCAGGAATTGAGCCACTCTTTGCCGTGCAAATTCAAAAGCTTGGGTCGCGACATCACCGAGATAGTGAGCTCCACGATGCACGTTGGAGGTTTCAAAAGAATAAAACTGCGTGATTCGATCAATCACCGCCTGCGGCTTCAAAGTGGTCGCAGCGCTGTCGAGATACGCCAGACGCTTGCCATGAACCTTTTGACCCAAAGCCGGGAATTGATTTCGGATCTCTGCAAATACGGAGTCTAATTCACTCATAATCCTCTATCCGTTCAGATGAAAGCGGCTGAACGCTTCATCCAACTGGCGAGACAACCATTTTTGAATGTTCTCGTCGGAAATTTTATAAATAACTTCAGAAAGAAAGCCGTAGCTCAGCATCGGAATCGCTTTCTGTTTGGGAATCGCACGAGACTGCAAATAGAACAGCTCTTCACGATTCAGTTGGCCCACGGTCGAACCGTGCGCCGCTTTCACGTCGTCCGCGTAAATTTCCAGGCTGGGCTTGCTGTCCGCCTCGGCCTTGGAGCTTAAAATCAAATTGTTATTGAGCTGCGCGGAATTCGCTTTTTGCGCATTTTTCTGAATCAAAACTTTTCCGCAGAAAACCGCACGAGCCTGACCGTCCAAAATACCTTTGTACAACTGATTGGTATTGCACTCGCCCACTTGATGATTGATCAAGGTGGTGTTGTCGACGTGTTGAGAGCCCTGCACGGCGTATACGCCCAAAACTTGCGAATCCGAGCCAGGACCATTTAAAACAACATCCAAGGTATGACGGGAAAGTCCCGCGCCCGTGGCAAACGCAAGGCTTTCAAGACTTGCGAATTTTTCCACCGTGATACGAGTGCGACCGATATTGATCGCGCTTTCACTTTCACCTTGCACGCGAGTGTAGGACACTTTCGCGCTTTCATGGATGTGCAGATCAAAAACAGAGTTCACAAAATAAGAAACACCGGATTTGCCGTAATAGCTTTCAATCAGCTTCACGGCGGAACGTGCTCCCACTTCCACGCGCATACGCGGATGAACCATCAAAGCAGGTCCACCCTCGACGGAAGTGAAAAACACGAAATTCACAGGTTTTTCCACAGTGGTTTCTTTGGCGAGAGAAAGAACGAACGGCTTCACCAGATAAGCGCCGTTCAAAGCATCAAAGGTGTCATCAAACTGCGGAAGATAATCCGCATCTCGCAAAGTAAAACCCGCAGGCAGTTCTTCAGAAAGAGTTTTATTCAGAACGCCGTTAAAAAACACCACATTCGTGAATGCGGGATTAAGGTGCTTTTTAATTTCCACAATGGTGTCATGGGAAGGCTCTACAGGATTAAAAGCGCTCGGCATGAAGTTGACATCATTTAAAACCTTCACGCTGGTGTAGTGCCATTCCTCATCGTGACGCGTGGGAAGGCCTTTGTTCAAGGCATAGTCATAGCCCGCCTGGCGGAAAGAGGCCAAGGCCCCTTCGGCAGGATGAGTCTGACTGAATCTGTCGTAAGTCGTGAGTAAATTCATCATCTATTCCTTAGCCGATCAGCCAATCGTACCCTTTTTCTTCCAGCTTCAACGCCAAAGAGCTGTCGCCGGTTTCCACGATTTTTCCACCCAGCAAAACGTGAACATAGTCTGGCTTGATGTAATCAAGAAGTCTTTGATAGTGAGTCACAAGCACGATGGCGTTGTCTTTGCGGCGCAGTTTATTCACACCGTCAGAAACAATGCGAAGAGCGTCGATATCAAGACCGGAATCGGTCTCATCCAAAAGCGCCAGGCGCGGAGACAGAACCGCCATCTGCAGAATCTCGTTTTTCTTTTTCTCACCGCCGGAAAAACCAGTGTTCACAGGACGGTCCAAGTATTCCGGTTTCATACCGACAAGTTTTAGTTTCTGAACAAGGAATTCACGGAACTCGCCTTCGCCCATAGGCTCAGAGCCTTGATGTTGCAAGACAGAGTTAAAAGCCGTGTGCAGGAAGGTAAAGTTAGAAACACCGGGAACTTCGATCGGATACTGGAACGCAAGGAAGATACCTTCTTTGGCACGCTCATCCGGCTCCAGCTCCAAAAGGTTGCGCATCTGGAAGTTGATATCAAACTTCACCTCTCCACCGGTGACTTCGTAAGCGGGATGTCCCGCCAAAACCTTGGACAAAGTGGATTTGCCGGAACCGTTCGGCCCCATGATCGCATGCACTTCACCGGCTTTCACCGTGAGATTCAAACCTTTAAGAATTTCTTTTTCTTCAACTCGCGCGTGGAGGTTTTTAATTTCTAACATTTCTTTACCTTTTTAATCAGCATCAAGCTTTCCGTCTTAGCCGACGGAATTTTCCAGTTTCATTTCAATCAATTTCACAGCTTCCACAGAGAATTCCAAAGGCAGTTCCTTGAAAACCTCTTTACAGAAACCGTTCACCAGCATGGAGATGGTCTTTTCCATATCCAGTCCGCGCGACTGCAAATAGAAGATCTGATCTTCGCTGATTCGCGAAGTCGTCGCTTCGTGTTCCAAAGTCGCTGTTTTATTTTTCACTTCAATATAAGGGAAGGTGCTCGCACTGCACTTATCACCCACCAGCATGGAATCGCACTGAGAGTAATTGCGCGCGTTTTCCGCCGAAGGCATGATCTTCACCTGGCCACGATAAGTGTTGGAAGACTTATCCGCGGAAATACCTTTGGAGATGATCGTGCTCTTGGTGTTTTTACCGATATGAATCATCTTCGTTCCGGTATCCGCTTGCATCATATCGTGAGTCAGCGCCACAGAGTAAAATGCGCCTTCCGAGTAGTCCCCTTGCAAGATGCAAGAAGGATATTTCCAAGTGATCGCCGAACCGGATTCCACTTGAGTCCAAGAGATTTTTGAGCGTTTCCCTGCGGCTTTTCCACGCTTCGTAACAAAGTTGTAGATACCGCCACGGCCTTCTTTATCGCCGGTGTACCAGTTTTGAACTGTGGAATACTTAATCTCCGCATCGTCCAAGGCGATCAGTTCGACCACCGCTGCGTGAAGCTGATTTTCATCACGCTGAGGAGCCGTGCAACCTTCGAGATAATTGACGTAACCGCCTTCATCACAAACAAGCAAAGTTCTTTCAAACTGGCCCGTGTCTTTGGCGTTGATGCGGAAGTAAGTGGAGAGATCAATCGGACAACGCACTCCCTTAGGGATGTAGCAGAAAGACCCGTCGGAGAAAACCGCCGCGTTCAAAGCCGCATAGTAGTTGTCAGTGTAAGGAACAACCGAACCCAAATATTTTTTCACAAGCTCAGGATGTTTGTGAATCGCTTCGGAAATAGAGCAGAAGATCACTCCCGCTTTTTCCAAAACTTCCGTGTGAGTTGTGCCCACGGATACAGAGTCAAACACCACGTCCACGGCGATACCGGAAATACGTTTTTGTTCGGACAAAGGAATGCCGAGTTTTTCAAATGTTTTGAGCAATTCAGGATCAAGATCATCCAGGGATTTCGGTTTATCGGCCTCCGCCGCTTTTTTCGGAGCGGAGTAATAGCGAATCGCCTGGAAATCGATCTTCGGATAAGAAACATGTGCCCAAGTAGGCTCTTCCATTGTTTGCCAATGACGGAAAGCCTTTAAGCGGTATTCAAGCATCCACTCCGGTTCATTTTTCTTTGCGGAAATAAGACGAATGATATCTTCATTCAAACCAACAGGAGCCTCATCGGTTTCAATATCCGTCGTGAAACCGTATTTGTACTCGTAACTATCCAGAGGGTTTGCAGGTTTGTTGTTATCCATGAACAGAAGCCTCCGCCGGTTTTTTCCCGACTGGTGATGATTTATCTACAAGCAGTTCTTTCAGGCTCAGGCTTTTATAAAATTCCGTGAGTCGAGAGTTGAGTTGCGTGATCGGAGAAACAATGTTGCAAGTGCCTTGAATTTCACAGGGCGCTTCCTTATGCAGGCACTTCACTAAAGCCGTTGGACCTTCGATGATTTCGACAAGATCGTGAATGGAAACTTTGGCGAGATCTTTGGTGATTTGGTAACCACCGTTAGCGCCATACTCCGCGCGCAGGATGCCGCCTTTTTGCGCCATCTGTTGCATCACGCGGGCGGTGGCATCGAAAGGCGTGTGGAAAGAATCCGACACTTCTTTTGCGCTTGTCAGTTCGCCTGGAATTTTTTGGCTCATGTACTTTAAAGCCATGAGCGCGTATTCGAGTTTGCGATTGATCTTGTTCATAGTTTCTTGTCCTCACCCCGCTGTAGAGCCGCATTGCTTCACAGGAGGTCTATGGGCTTTTGCCCCGTTTCTAAACGAAAGTGTAATGAAAAACAAGGTGAAATACGCCTAATTTTAACGTATTTAAGACTGTGACAGAAAACTTTCGGTAAGTTTTGAAAAAATTTGCTGATTTCAATGTCTTAGGATGCTATACGAAGGTCTTATGAGAATCTTTTTAATCTCCGTCGCTAGTGTCGTCGTCTTGGGAATTCTTATCATTATGGCCCGTATTTGGGGCCTAGGTCAGAATTATGCACTTTATGAACATGCCTTTTTTAACGGTCCGACTCCTTTGCTGATTGCCAAGGCGGACACTCTGGATGCGGCCAAAGAGATTCTCAAGCTCAAGCCGGATGCGGTGATTTGGCTTGATGTGCGCTTTTCCCGCGAAACGATTCCGTTTGTTCTTCCGCCTAAAAAAGACAACGCCTTTTTGGATATGAAAAAAGCGGAGCAGGAAAAAAATCCGCAAACACCGATTTTCATGGGCGCAAAAATTTCGGAATATCCGTGGGAACAGATCAACGAGTTCTACAAAAACACTCCCGCACTGAAAGAATATTACGAACAGTTTCCACAAACGCGCTTCATCCTTAACGTGATCGATAACGTCGCCGATGCGCACAACACACTGGTTGATGCCATCAAGGATTATAAACCGGATACGCGGACTCTGGTTCAGAGTGACGCGCTGGTGATTATGACTTCCGTGAAGGAACTCAAGCCCGAGTGGGTTTACGGCACCAGCGTTCCAGATCTGATGCGTCTTTTGACGTTTGATTCACTTTATATTTTGCCGTCGACACAGTTTAAAGGTGACGTGTTTATTTCTCCGTTCACTCTGATGAAACGTCCGGCGTTCAATGACGACATCATCGCGGAAATGCGTCGTCGTAAGAAAAGAATCTTCCTTGGTCCGATCGAAAATGAAGCGCAACTTGCAGAGGCAAAGCGTCACGCCGCTGATGGATACATCACGGAGAATTTGCCAGAATTGCTCCGCCTTCTCGGCCAAGGTCCTGCGCAATAGGTTGAACTGAACTGCTTTTGGGCATATCTTTTTACTCTGGGACACGGATTGCGTCCCACATCGGAGGTCAAGATATGTCCGCTTTATCCTTTATCAATGTGGCTCAAGCCGCGCCCTCTGTGTCAGTGAATACCAGTTCCATTGATGCGGTTTTTCAGGCCAGCCCCATTGTGCAGCTCACGTTGTTGATTTTGATTGTTCTTTCTGTGTTCTGCTGGGCGATTGGATTTACGAAATATCAAACCTTCAAAAAAATGCGTCAATCTGATGAGTTGTTCCTGAATAAATTCTGGAAAGTAAACTCTCTCGACACTCTTTACGAAGACATTGATCAATATAATGACTCCGCCATCGCGCGTGTTTTTAAAGCCGCTTACCTTGAAATGAAAAAGATTTCGGAGTCCCCGCTTTTAGCTAAAACCGAGGGCGATAAACCGATTCTGACCGGTCTCGACAATCTTGAGCGCATGTTGAATAAAGCTTCCGAAAACGAGATCGCCAAACTGGAATCACGCCTGACTGTGCTTGCGACGACGGGAAGTACCGGTCCATTCATCGGTCTGTTCGGAACGGTGTGGGGGATCATGGGCTCCTTCCATAAAATCGGTCAAACCGGAACGGCAAGCCTTGCGGTTGTAGCACCCGGCATCTCCGAGGCTTTGATTGCCACAGCGATCGGTCTTGCAGCGGCGATTCCGGCCGTGGTTTTGTACAATAATTTTATTTCGCGCATTCGTAAGCAGGAAATCGCCTTGAATAACTTCAGTGCGGATTTCCTCAACATTGTGAAACGAAACTTCTTTCAAGGAAACTAACCGTGGGAATGAGTAACGGCGGCGGCAAAGGCAAAAGCCGTGCGACATTAAGTGAAATCAACGTGACACCTCTGGTGGACGTCATGCTGGTTTTGCTTATCATGTTCATGGTGACAACGCCCTTGATGCAACAGGGGATCGAAGTGGATTTGCCAAAAACCTCTTCATCCGGCGTGGAGTTGAATGACGAGCCTTTTGTTCTTATCATCGGTCCCGATCAAAAAATGACCGTGGCAAAAACAAAAATCGCCATGAACGAGTTGCGCCCGAAATTAAAAGCGATCTTTGAACACAAAAAGAACAAACAAGTTTATATCCAAGCGGACCGCAAAGTGGACTATGGTTTTGTCGCGGAAGCCATGGCTGAAATTCGCGCTGCCGGGATTTTTAACATTGGATTGATCACGATTCCTAAAGACCAGTGAACGAAGTTGAATACGAAAAACCCCAGCAGGATGAACAATTTTCGCGCGGCTTAGGAATTTCCTTTGCCTTGCATGCCCTGCTGATTTCTTTTTTCACTCTGAAAACGGTCTTTTTTACTCCCGAACAAATTGATTATACGCAAGCCATCCGTGTGGATATGGTGGGACTGCCTGACAAAGTAGATCCGAAAACTCCACCACCGGCAGCTAAAGAAGAACCTAAGCCAGCACTTCCCACGAAAGAAGAACCCAAGCCTGTGGAAAAGGTGGTGGAGAAAAAAACACCTCCCGCTCCCAAGCCTGAGCCGATCAAGACCGTCGCTAAAAAAGAAGACGGCGTGAATCTTGAAAAAGTAAAATCCAAGCAGCAAAGCGCGATTGAAAAGCTAAAGGCGATGGCCGCTTTGGAAAAAATCAAAGAGGAAGTCGCAGCCGAGAAAACCAAAAACCCTCCGGGCGCCGGCAAGTCTGACACGGGCGCGCAGAAGATCAAAGGCAATGTGCTTTCACCGGGCACATCACTCACGGGTCTTGCGAAACTTCAGCATGACACTTACGCCGCGGATTTGGACCGTCACATCAAACAGAATTGGACGCTGCCGGAGTGGCTTGCCAACCGTGATTACAAAGCTCAGGCGCTGGTCTACATTGATTCGCGTGGAAATATTCTGGGACGAAAAATTGTTAAAAGCAGTGGAAATCCCAGTTACGATGAAGAGGTTTTAAATACCATCGACCGCTCAGCTCCTTTTCCGGCTCCCCCGGAAAAGTTCTTGGCGATTGTATCCGTGGATGGAATTTTGGTCGGATTCCCTGAATAAAAAATTGGAGGCCCTATGATTAAGCCACTCTTAGCACTTCTTCTTGCCCTCAGTCTTGTGCCCGCTTTTTCGCAAGCACAGGAAAACGGAATCTATATCAAGCTCGGTGAAGCCCGCACCAAGAAAAGCTTAATGGCGTTTCCTCCCCTGCAGTATTTTGGTTCTCCGAGCACAGCCTCCAAACACCAATCCGCGGGGATCACATTATTTAACACGATCAATAATGACCTTTCTGTTTCTTCTTATTTTCAGTTCATCAATCAGAGCGCCTTTTTGGAAGACACCAGCAAAACAGGTTTGATGCCGGCTCCAGGACAGCCGAACGGTTTTAAGTTTCAAAGCTGGAGCGCGATCGGAGCAGACTTCCTGATTCGCGCAGGTTACTCAGTTGTGGGTAATGAATTGACTCTGGAAACTTATACTTATCACGTGTCCCGCGCGAATTTGATTCTGGGCAAAAAATATAAAGGCCCGATCAGCAGCGCTCGTCGTATTGCCCACACGTTTGCAAATGACGTTCTCAAAGCTTTGACCGGCAAAGAAGGTCCGTTCCTTTCCCGCGTTGTCGTTTCCAGTGACCGCGCCGGCGGACAGACGAAAGAAATCTTTGTCATGGACTGGGATGGCGCGAATATGGATCAAGTGTCCAGTCATCGCAGTATCTCTATTTCTCCGACATGGTCACCTGACGGTAAGAAAATCGCTTACACTTCTTATGTAAAAAGAGTGGGCGCGAAGTTCAGAAACGCCGATATGCTTCTTTTGGATTTGATGACCGGCAAGCGCTCTTTGGTGTCTTACCGTCAAGGTATCAACTCTGGCGCGGCGTTTTCTCCCGATGGGCGCTATATTTACTTAACAATTTCGCAAGGAAACAGTCCTGACATTTACAAAATGACTTTGGACGGAAACTTGGTGGCTAAAATCACTAACGGCCCTGCCGGAGCCTTGAATGTCGAGCCTGCTGTTTCCGAAGACGGAAAACTTGCGTTCTCTTCAGATCGCGCGGGTCGTCCGATGATTTACACGGCAAGTGGCGATGGCTCTAATGTGAAGCGCATCACTTTTGCCGGTGTCTTTAACTCTTCACCATCGTGGTCTCCGGATGGTAAGAAGATCGCGTTCGCGGGTCAGAGTGATAATAACTTTGATATCTTTGTTATGAATGCCGATGGTACTGGAATGATTCGCCTGACTTCGGCAAAAAAACCGAACGGTTCTATGGCCAGCAACGAAGACCCTAGCTTTTCACCCGACGGACGCTTTGTGATGTACACAAGCAACCGCACAGGAAAAAATCAGATTTATATTTCCACTGTGGATGGTTCGGAAGAGCGCCGCGTGACGAACGACAACTATAACTACTATAAACCGAAGTGGTCGAACAACCTTGACTAATCTTCCTATTGAGGAACAACTCAGGAACGAGCGGCAGCAGATCTGGTCGTCTTTAGCATCGGCCGCTCTCCAGAATTCTCAAAATCCGCAGCAGATATGTCTTCAATGGAGTCAGGCTGCGGATGATCTCTTAAGAAAAGCTTTCGAATATTGTTTCCCCTCTCGAGGCCTGGCACTTTTTGCCTTGGGAAAGCTCGGCTCCCTGGAGCTAAATCTCAGCTCTGATGTGGATCTTCTGCTCGTCGCTGAAAATGAAGAAGCGGTTTCACTTTCATCCTTGCGCAAATTTCAAAAAATTTTAGCGGAACGACACTTTTCAGGTTTTGTGTTTCGCGTGGACTTTGATCTGCGCCCCGGCGGAAAGCAAGGGCCTTTGATTCCCACCTTGGATCAATTCAAAGACTATTACGGCAATTACGGCGAAACCTGGGAGCGCCTGGCTTTTGTGCGTTTGCGGCCCTTGTGTGGCGATGCTGTTCTTCAAAACGAAGTCATCGCCTTTGCTCATAAATTTTCTTTCCGCAAGCATTTGGATTTTACTTTGCTGGAAGATTTAAAAACTCTGCGCTCAAAAATCCAAGGTCACTATTGGGCTCGCACCCAGGACGGAGTTATTGATCTCAAGCTTGGCATTGGCGGCATCCGTGATGTCGAACTTTTTGTTCACGCTTTGCAGGTTATTCACGGCGGCCGAGATTCTTCTTTGCAGATTCGTGGCACTGGCGAGGCTTTAAGGCTTTTACAGGAAAAAAATCTTCTGCCCTCTGAGGAAGCGCAGTTTTTATCGCGTCATTATTGGAATTTGCGCGCTTTAGAAAATTACGTACAAGCGCAGAATGACGAACAAACTCATTTGTTGAAAACAGACGGCGCTCATCCTGAGTTTGTCGCGACGGCGTTGCAAACTCTGCAAATTGAAATGCAACGTTGTGATAAAATCGTGAAGACTCTTTTAGGCGAAGCTCCCCAAGAAGTTTCTTTGGAAGATGAGCTTAAAAAGACCGGTCTTGCCGAAAACGACGTTCAAGAATTATGGCAAGAGATCATCGGTCAGGAAGTTCTGTCCCGTAATAAGGGCCGCGATGAAATTGCTCGCAAGGCTTTCTTGGCGGCGTTTCTTGAAACTCTGCAAGAACAAAAAGGCGATATTCGCCGCGGATTATTGTTATTGAAAGATTTCATTCGTGGCACGCGCGCCAAAGCCAGTTTCTTTTCCATGCTTTTACGTGAAAAAGAATTGTTGCATGAACTGGCTTGGCTTTTTGGTCATTCCCCGTATCTGGCACGCATTCTCTGCAACCGGCCGGAACTTTTAGACAGCTTCGTGTACCGCGCACAAGACAAGCTTTCTGAGGACCCTGGTGTTTTGCTTGAACAACTTGCGGAGAGAAAACTTCTCTCTGAAGTGATTAACGGGAGTGCTTTCTTAGAGGATAAAAATCTTCCCGCGCTCTTGCGCAACTTAAGTTCCACCGCGGATTCGATTGTCGAAGCTCTGCTTGCGGCACTGAAGAATGAATATCCCTCTGAAATTCAAGTTCTGGCTTTGGGTAAATGGGGCGGCCGTGAACTCGGTTTCCGCTCTGATCTTGATTTTATTTTTGTGGTTCCCGGTGAGCCTGCGGAAAATGATTTCAAAGTGGCGAAGCGTTTTATCTCTCGCCTGACCGAGCCTCATCGCGGAGGAAATATTTATTCCATCGACATGCGCCTTCGTCCTTCGGGAAAAGCCGGACCGCTTGTGATTTCTCGCGCTGATCTTTCCGCTTATCTTGCGAACGACGCTTCGGCGTGGGAACGCCAGGCTTATTTAAAATCCCGCTTTGTCGGCGAAACCGGCGCTTCGTCACTCTATCCTTTGTTTGCGCAAAGAGGTTTGAGTGAAGCGGATCTGCAAGAGCTTGAGCGCATTCGTCTGCAGTTGCAGTCTGAGGCTCCCACGGTGAATTTAAAGTTCAGTGAAGGTGGTTTGGTGGACGTGGAGTTGGCGGCTCAGGCTTATCTTCTTTTTCACAAAATCACTCCGCATTCGTCGGCGACAGCGGATTTTTTGCGCGCGGCAGGGATCTCGGGGACTGTGCTTTTGCACAATTATGAGCGACTGCGTCAGATTGAGCAGATGCTTCAACTTGTTGCGTCAGAATCGCTCGTGGAACTGCATCCAAATCATGAGTCCTTTCATGCGCTTGCCTTGGCGCTCCATACGACTTCGGCGAAACTCATGGAGGAGGTTTCGGACCTTCTTGCGGCCAATATTACAACTTTGAAGGAACTTGACCCTCGTCGCCGCCCTCACTAATAGTGAAAGGGTTGGACAAAAGTCAGGGAGACACAATGTCGAAAAATATCGATATTAAAAAGGTATTTTGGATCTACCTTTTTGCATTTTTATTGGCGGCTTTCAGTTTCCGCGCAGATGCCAAGACCGATGCCAAAGCCAAAGCTACCAAGAAAGGAAACGAAATGTTCGCACTATTTGAAACATCCAAAGGCAATTTCAAAGTTAAGCTTTTCAACGATAAAGCTCCTAAAACAGTAGAAAACTTTGTCGGCCTTGCAGAAGGCACGAAAGAGTGGACCGATCCTAAAACTGGCAACAAAGTTAAAAAGCCTTTCTATGACGGTTTGGTTTTCCACCGTGTGATCAAAGATTTCATGATCCAAGGCGGATGCCCACTCGGTAACGGCACAGGCGGCCCTGGCTACCGTTTCGAAGACGAATTCCCTGCAGGCGCTCCAAAGCATGACAAACCAGGCATCCTTTCTATGGCAAATGCCGGTCCGAACACCAACGGTTCTCAGTTCTTCGTAACAACTGTTCCAACTCCTTGGTTGGACGGCCGTCACACTGTGTTCGGTGAAGTTGTTGAAGGCATGGACGTTGTTCACGCCATCGAAAACGTAAAAACCGGCTCCATGGACCGCCCGGTTGAACCTGTTGTGATCAAGCACGTTCAGATCATTAAGTAAGTTTTGAAGTTAAGATAAAATGAAGAAGCCCGGTGGTGACACCGGGCTTTTTTTTATTGAAACTCGCGAAATACCCCGCGCTCTTGGCGCGGGGGAATGTAAGCGGGGGTTATTAGGGGTGACAGATGTAATGGCACCCCTAATTCCGACTAGGCGCAAGGCCGTCGATGAT